>Ga0209550_10002539_pt1 | contig 17526 bp, 14 predicted proteins | sample LauGreSuBDMM15SN_2_FD_187567 | JGI IMG/M metagenome (GOLD analysis project Ga0209550, IMG submission 187567) | Freshwater lake microbial communities from Lake Michigan, USA - Su13.BD.MM15.SN (SPAdes) (version 5) | ecosystem: Environmental > Aquatic > Freshwater > Lake | place: Lake Michigan...
GTCGTTTTCCAATCCCTGAAATCCCGGCATTGGCACCGAGAGAGGGGCGTTTGTGATACGGTGCCCAGTGCGAACCACAGTCCAATCGCCCTCGCGCACATCCCACTCGAGCGTGCCGTCAGGCTTAAGTTTCGAGGTCAAATCTACCACATCGCCAGGCTTCACCGGTCGATCGTCCGGCGAAGAAATCCAAGGCACGAGCGGCGGCTGGTTCACGCTGTCGGCGGGCATGTAGCAATCCCCACCCACGCGGTTCGCCTTGATGCCGAGGTTTTGGCGCGGCGCGGGTTTGCCGCCTTCGGGCGTGCGAAAGGCGACCACGACCGAATCGCGGTAATCCATTTTTTCTGAAGGAACCTTGAAGCTTTTACGCCCGCCGTAACAGGCCGGGATATTCGCGTAACCGTCATTCGGCTGCGGAATGTTGAGCTTGCCGGAAAATTTCTGTGGTCCCTTGATTGCGGTCTCGGACTGCAAATACCAGCGCGAGGCTTTCTCCTGCGTGATCCATTTGCCGCCCATATTCCAACCCGGCGCCATATTCACATCCACCGCGATCCCGAGCCGTGCGGCTTCCTGCAGAGCGTGACGGTAGAGATCGCGCCATTCGGGGGACAAAAACGCCGGGCCGTTCTCGCGGAATGCATCCGCGTGCTGACTGCTATTGACGAGCAGCACGGAACTCACGCCCTTGGCTTTGAGTTGCTCGAGGTCATTCGTGATGCCCGCCTTGTCCACAAAGGCGTTCACCCACCACCAATAGACCCCGGCGCGCGCCTCGACCGGAGGGTTTTGGAATTGCTGCGCGAGGTTTTCTCCAGCGTGTAGATAACTGGAAACGGCGAGCGCCAGAGCGAGGAACAGAGCGGCTTTTTTGATGGGATGGTTTTACTTCTTAGCGGGAAGAACGGCTTGGGGCTTGGTGTAATAGACGCCGAACTCAGCGGCGTAGGCGGTGACGCAGAGGGGAAATAGGAGAAGCCAGAACTTCATGAGTTAGTGATATGGCGCGGCAGGGTTGGTGTCGCACCTGCTTGCGAGCAGACATAGGCGGCGACCATGTTGGCGCGGATATTGATTTCGGCGAGCGGGAGGTTTTGCAGGAGACCCATGCAGAGAGTGGCGGTGAAGGAATCGCCCGCGCCAACGGTGTCGATGACCTCTGTGGGAATGCCTGGGTGGTCTGAGGTGTCGTTGGCTGTGACGAGCAGACTGCCCTCGCCGCCGCGCGTGTAGGCGACGAGGCGGAGGTCGAACATCTCACGCAGTCGCTGGAGTTGCTCGAGCACTTGGCCGGCGAGGTCGAAAAATCGGGCGAGCGTCGGCAATTCCTCGTCGCTGAGCTTGAGAATATTCGCGCGGCGGAGGGAGGATTCGATGATCTCGCGGTTGTAAAAATCCTGCCGGAGGTTGATGTCGAAAATCCTCAAGGCGTCCGGACGCATCGCGTCGAGGAAGGGGTGGATCGCTTCGCGCGTAGCCGAATTTCTCTGCGCCAACGAACCAAAGCAGGCGGCATCCGCGCGCGAGGCGAGATCCCGGAGTTTTTGGTCGAAGCGGATGTAGTCCCAAGCAACTTCGGCTAGAATTTCGTAAGTGGGCTTACCGTTTTGGAGCGTCACATTCACACGACCGGTGGGGTTCGCGGGATCGGATTGGACATGCTGGTCGGGGAGGTTTTTTGCGGCGAGGATTTCGCGGATTTCCTCGCCGTCAGCATCCGCTCCCACGGCGCTGACGGGGTTAGCCTCCGCTCCCAGTTGGGCACAGTGATGGCTGAAATTTAGCGGAGCTCCGCCGAGTTGTTTTCCTCCGGGAAAGACATCCCAGAGGATTTCGCCGATGCCGATGATGACAGGTGCGCTCATGCACTTCAGCGGAGCCAAAAGTAAATCACCGCCAGCGAACCCAGCAGGATCAGGGTGACAACGCGTGGATCGCTGAGGGCGGTCACAGGACCTTTCAGGCAGGCCAGCGGGTGGTCCCAGCAAACCTTGGCGACCTCCTCTTCGTCCATCGCTGGAGTGAGGAGGCTTGTCACAATGTAGATCACGAAACAAAGAACCGCGATGAACGGCCCGACGAGCATGAACGGCACGCCGATGCCGATGGCAGGATCGCTCACCAGACCGAGAAAATCCGGGCCGGCCTTGTCGCCGATAATCATTCGGCCGACGCTTGGCATGTCGAAAATGAAATAGACCACGCCGATGAGGGAGCCGAGATAGAGTGTGGTCATGGCCGCCTCTTTGGTTCCCCGCTTCCAAAGCACACCGAGCACGAAGACGGTGGTTACGGCTGGCGCGAAGGTCATTGGGATTTTGTTGATGGCCTCGAAGATCGTCCCGAATTGGTTACCCTGTGTGGACCACAACATGGCAAGAACCATGATCACCGCCGTGGCGATGCGGCCTATGAAAACGACGCTCTTGTCGGTCGCCTCGGGGCGCATGCGTTTGACGATGTCCATCGAGATCAGCGTGCCACAACTGTTCAGCGCAGCGGCCATGCAGCTCATGAGCGCGGCGGCCATGCAGGCCGCGAGCAGGCCTTTCAGGCCAATCGGAACGAGGTGCGTGATCAACGAGGGCAACATCGTGTTGAAGTCGGGGTTGTTGGTGCCTGGCATGTTGTGGAGTTCGAAGGCTCCTTTGCTCCAGAGCACATATCCAATCACTCCTGGCAGAACCATGAGGAAGACGGGGGTGATTTTGAGGAAGCCTGCGAACAGCGCGCCGTTCTGGCCGTCCCTCAAGCTGCGAGCGGCAAGCACGCGCTGGACATGGGTTTGGTCCGCACACCAATACCAGATGCCGAGAATCGGGTAACCGAGAAGAATGCCGAGCCAGGAAAACTCGCTCAGGTGGCCCTTCGCATTCACAAGTGGGTGGAGCATTTTCATGTGATCCGGCGGCAGGGCGGCCCGAAAGCTCGCCATATCGCTAACTCCCACCGAAGGCAGGGCGAAGATACCGAGCACGGTCACGAGCGTGGCTCCGAAAAGCAAAAGTACCACTTGGATATTTTCCGTCATGACCACGGCCTTGAGACCTCCAAGCACCGTGTAAACGACTGTGAAAAGTGAGAGAACGATGATGGTCCAAATCATCGGCACGCCGAGGAAGCTCTCGAAAACTTTCGCAGCGGCAAAAAGGCTAATGCCGATGTGGATCAGGAGTGCGCCGAGCAGGCCGATCACGGCCATGAAAGTCCGAGCCTGCGGGCAGTAGCGGCACTCGAGGAATTGGGGGAGCGTTTTGACTCCCGAGTTGATGTAAAAGGGGGCGAAGACCAACGCCAAGAGGATCAGAGTCGTGCAGGCCATCAGCTCGAAGTTGCCAATCACCATGCCGTCCTTCGCGCCTCCAGCCGCGAGGCCGACGAGGTGGATCGTCGAGATGTTCGAGGTGAAAACCGCCGCGCCGACTGTGAACCAATTCAGCGAATGGCTGGCGAGGAAGTATTGTTCCGAAGTGGCGTTGCGGCGGTAGCCGACCCAGATTCCGAAGGCGGTGATGCCGATAAGGTAGATGGCGATAACTGCCACATCGATCATGGATATATGCATGGTGTTTTAGGTTGGTTGGGGGTTGAGGGGAGATTTTTTCAATCGAGGTCGATCACGACCTTGAGGGTCTTGTCCGCTTCTTCTTCGATGAAGTGGTAGGCTTTTTCGTAGTCCTCGAAGGCGAAATGCTTCGTCACGAGGAGTTCGGTTTTCATCGCGCCGCTGGCGATCCAAGCGACCGCTTGAGCGTAGTCGTCCTGGCGATACATGAGGGTTCCAATAAGTCTGATCTCGCGGTCACCGACGGTGGACATGTCCACGGAGGGACGGCCTCCGAACACACCGAGGACGACGATGTCGCCGCCCTTCTGGATGGTCTGGATGGCATCATCGAGCGAGCGTTCGTGGCCGACGGCTTCGAACGCGACATCGAAGCCCTCATCGCCGAAGAACGCTTTGCATTTCTCGGCAAGCTTCTCGTTTCGGACATTGCAAACACCGTCGATTCCCGCGTCGAGGGCCTTCTGGAGACGGAAATCGCTGAGGTCGGTAATGAGAACTTTTTTCGCGCCTCGGCATTTCGCAGCTTGGGCGACGAGGTTGCCGATCGTGCCCGCGCCGGTGACGAGGACATTTTTGCCTTTCAAGCTCGGCACGCGATTCGTGGCGTGGGCGGCCACGGCGGCGGGTTCGATGAGCGCGCCCTGCTCGAAAGTGAGATGGTCGGGGAACGCCACGATGCGCTCCTCGGGCGCAATGAAGAGGTCCTGTGCACAGCCCGGAGCCTGGAAGCCACGGACCTTGAGCGTGTCGCAGATATTGTAGTCGCCGCGTTTGCAGGGGTTGCATTTTCCGCAAACCTGCTGGGGCGCGGCGGTGGCCTTCATGCCCGGCTTCACCTTCGTAACGCCGGGTCCGACGGCTTCGACCACGGCAGAAAATTCGTGGCCTTGGATGACGGGATACGGCGTGTAGGGATGCTGACCGTGCCAGACATGGATGTCGGATCCGCAGACGCCGATTTTTTTGATGCGAAGGAGGATTTCGCCGGGGCCGGCGACGGGTTCTGGGGCTGTCCCGAACTCGATGTGTCCGGGGTTGGTCATGGTGGCTTGTCTCATAGGGTTATTTCCTTTCGATCTTCCAGCGTTTGCCAGCGCCCGAGACCAACATCACATTTCCCCACGCGGTGAAGTCGCCGGTGCGGATGATGGTTTTGGCCTGGTGGCTGCGTTGTTTGAATTCGGTGTGAGGGACCGCTTCGATCTCGACGCCCTTGCCGAACGCCTGAGAGGCCTTTTTGAAATGGGTCGGGCTGTGGTCGCGGGTTTCGTGGGCCATCACGATCTTCTCGACCGAGTGGACCTTGCGGAGTTCCTCGAGCACCTCGAGAACCGTGGGAACGCCCTCGCGGAGCGCGATGTCGATCACCTCGACATGGTCCGGGCAGGGAAAGCCGGCATCCGCCACGATCAGCACATCACAGTGACCCTGGCGGGTGAGCGCCGAATCGATGTGGCCATTGAGCATTCCGACCTCTTTCATTTGGACCTCCCATGAGTGGTAGCGAGTTGCACGGCGTTGTGCGCGTTCCACGAGGTTTTGAATTTCTTGTAGCCGTCGCGCGTAAGGAAAACCTCGGAGTCATCCCAGAGCAGTCGCCAGTCGCCATCGGCCTCAGGCCAGAGGAAGACTTGACCCCAGATGAGGCGGTTGTTCGCATCGATGCCCGGATTCGCCTCGGTGCCGTCGCCGCTGATGCGGAGCATTTGGTCGGCGCTGAGGATATCCTTCGTCGCGGGAATGAAGTTTTCGCGGATGCGCTCCGAGTTGGTGGACATGACCACATAGCCACCGCCGTGATTCTCGCGTTGGGCGGCCCAGGCGAGGCAGACCGTGCCGGTCGAGACACCGCACTCGCGGGCTATTTCCTGGATCACCGGGGCGTGCATGTCGGAGCGGTGCTCCTTGAATTTGTCGCGGCTCGGGCGCTTCGGCGAACCCATCGCCATGTAGCCCGTGCAGACAATGCCCTCGGACTCGAAGTAGCGGCGGAGTTCTGTCTGCTGGAAAAGCGGGTGGAGTTCCATCTGGTTGCATACCGGGCGTTCGTCCGGCGCGATATCGCGCAGGAGCAGTTCCATGGTGGCGCGGGTGTGGTTCGAGGTGCCGATGTCGATGATTTTTCCAGCCTTCTTGAGTTTGCAAATCTCGGCCCATGTCTCGAGGAACGCCTCGTGGATGTAAGGCACGGCGTCGGGATTGCGCTGGTCGCCGGTGCAACCGGCTGGGTGGACATTTGGCCAAGGCCAGTGGTTGAGGTAGAGATCGATTTCGTCGATGCCGAGGTCGAGTAGCGTGCGTTCCAGCGCCGGCGCGACATCTTTCGGCGTCATGTGTCCGTTCCAGAGTTTGCCGGTGATGAACAATTCCTCGCGGGATTTGATGTAGCCTTTGCGGATGGACTCGCGAATGGACTCGCCAACAATATCCTCATTCTCATAAGCGCGGGCGGTATCGAGGTGGCGCCACCCGAGGCGGATGGCCTCGATCGTGGCGTCCTTCATGAGCGCTTGGGCCCAGTCGGAGTGGAAAGTGCCATACGCGGCGACAGGCATGGAACGACCAGAGGGCAGTTTGATTGAGCGAACGGAATCGGGTGGGAGACAAGTTGAATCGAGGGTCATGGCTTGATTGAGATAAACCCTACCACCACCGAGCTGAAATTAATATGACCTATTTGCGTTTTAATACTTACCAAATTGCGTTGATAGAATCACCGGATTCTGGGATGGTTTTTTGGTGTCTCTGAATCTCAAGCGAAATGTCCTGCTCGCCATCACAACGACCCACCACGGCTTTTATCGAGGCGTGGCGCGGTGCGCGCGGGAGAACAACTGGCATCTGACGACCGACATGCTTTACGCCGCCACCATTCCGCGCGGATGGAAGGGGGACGGGATTATCTCGCATGTGGGATACTGGAAAGAATTGGCGGACTTTGTGCGATCGGCGCGGTGTCCGCGAGTCGAACTCACCATGGTTCGCAAGGATCTGGGTTTGCCGTATGTGGATGGCGACCACCGTGCGATCGGGAGGCTGGCGGGGCAGCATTTCATTGAGCGCGGATACCGCCGCTTCGCCTGGTTTCCTTTCACAAACGATCCGCTCAACGACGAGCGGCGAGCGGGTTTTTTGGAGAGCATCGCTAAGGAGGGGTACGGGCTAGTGGACTTGCCGCCGCTTCATGAGTTGAGGAAGTTCGCATGGTGCGGAAACTGGGCCAAAAACCTGGAGCGGATTGCCCGCGCCTTGGAGGCCCTGCCCAAGCCGGCGGGCGTCTTTTGCTATAACGACTGTGCCGCCGCGAATATCTTGAATGTTTGCCAGAAATTGGGAATCGCCGTGCCCGAGCAACTGGCGATCATCGGGGTGGACAACGACGCGCTTCTCTGTGATGCCGTCACGGTTCCGCTGACCAGTGTCGTTCACGATTTGGAAGAGGTGGGATACCAAGGGGCTCTCCTGCTCGAGCGCTTGATGAATGGCGAGTCCAACCACCCAGAGCCTCCGCTCATTGGCCCCAAGGGCATCGTGTCACGGCGCAGCACGGACATGCTGTCGGTCGAACACCTCGGGGTCGCGCGGGCGCTGGGGTATATCCGCCAGAATTTTAAAAAAACGATTCTGCAGGTGCCAGAAATCGTCGCCGCCGTCGGCACGTCGCGCCGGCCACTCGAGGTTGCTTTCAAGAACGAAACCGGCCGCACGATCAATCAGGAAATCGTGAGAATCCGGATCGAAAAAGCCAAGGAATTGCTAGCGTCAAAGAAAGCTACCATCAACTCCATCGCCAAGGAAACAGGCTTCCTGCGCCCGAACCACATGAACCGTGTCTTCCGCGCGCACACGGGTGAATCGCCTGGGAGTTACCGAAAGAAACTCAAGCAGAGAATGCCACACGAAACAACTTAGCTTTCGGAAGCACCCTTACGGCAGCATGTAAAGAAACACCGAGCGATCGCGGTAGTATTCGGACCAACCTGAGCAAAAGTAGGCGACCACCGCCTTCACCCGTGAATCCATTGCGAGGTTCCACATAAGCGCGCCGCCGTAGGAGTGACCCTTCGCGCCGACGCGGGATTTATCGACCTCTTTTTGGATGAGCAAATAACTCAACACCCGGCGTTGGATGGCATACCAGAGTTAGTCGCAGGTTTGGCTGGCGTCGGAGACGTCTTTGCAGCGAGCGGTTCGAGCGGGGAGGCTTTCAGCAGGTCGTGACTGGTTAGCAGCTTGCCCTTGGCATCGAAAAATTCCGCCCTCACGGTTCCCGGGGCGATGACTCCGAAGCGGCCGGTGCCCGCGAATGACGGAAGATGCACGCGAATGGAAAACCAAGGCAGGGGCGGAGCGCCGAGCGGACCGAAGATTAAGGCGCGCAGTGCCGTCTGACGGCCAGGAGGACTCACACACGAACACATGCCCGCGGGCGTGTGACATTCCGATTTTGACACGCGCATCATTTTTGATACGAATAAAGATATGCCCTCCGCTCCACGACCACTCACTACCCGGTTTTTTGCGACCGAGTCGGGCAATGAGCCTGTGAGGGAATGGCTGAAAAGCCTGCCAGTCGAGAATCGAAAACAAATCGGCTCGGATATTCTGGCCGTGCAATGGGCCTGGCCCGTGGGGAAGCCACTTGTGGACTCGCTGGGGGCGGGGCTTTGGGAAATTCGATCTTCGCTTGGCAACCGCATCGCCCGCACATTTTTCCTAATCGAAAACCAAGAAATCATCCTGCTTCACGGCATTTTGAAAAAATCCAGAACCGCGCCAAAACAAGATATCGATCTGGCAAGAAAGCGCCGAGCCCAATACCTGAAAAACATTTCATGAAAACAAAACCGACCAACAAACACCGTGGTTCCGATCTGAAGGATTTTTTCGCGGAGGAAACCATCCTTCCCGAGGTCGAAGCTCTCGCGATGAAAAAGGCGATCGCATTGCAACTGCAACGCATCGTGGAAGAAGAATCCATTTCAAAAACCCAACTCGCGAAGCGCATGAAAACGAGTCGCGCCGCACTCGACCGGATTTTGGATGCATCAACTCCTTCGCTGACGATCGGCACCTTGGCAAAAGCCGCCGCCGCCCTGGGTCGGAGGGTGAGCCTTCAGATTCTGCCGGCTTGAGGCATTTGTTTTAACTTGCCACACGCAGCCATCGAAAGCCGTTCCGGCTTCCTCTACGGGGGACTTCCGCGGCTACACTGATTCCTCCTTCGTGTTCTGGGAATAGGTTTTAGCTCAGAGCTCCCCGTGGTATTTGGCAGCCGCTTGGGCACGGGAGTGGACTTGCAGTTTCTTGTAAATCCGGCCGGTGAGGGTGCGAAGCGAGAGATTGGCGGAAAATGGAAGGGTAGTGCTCCGCAATTCCGCAACCTTCGCTGGGTTTTGGGTGATTGAAATCGCGGCGGCATTCGCCTTATAAAATCTGGAGCATGAAAACATCCCCAGTTCGGAACCTGCTATTATCATCGGCTTTGCTTTTCACCGCCAGTACCGCATCCGCCGCCAGTTTCGGCAAAGATATCACCTTCCTCAAAAAGCACACCGAGGTCATCGTCCTTCGCGATAAAGCCGGCTCGGCGCAAGTCGCCCTCGCGCCCGCGTGCCCTCGCGCCCGCGTGGCAAGGCCGTGTCATGACAAGCACCGCTGGTGGGAACAGCGCCACGGGCGCCACGGGTTTGGTTGGATCAATCGCAAACTCATCGCTTCTCGCAAAATCCAACCCCACATCAACGTTTTTGGTGGCGAAGATCGTTTCTGGCTCGGGCCGGAAGGCGGGCAGTTCTTCTGAATTCGTGTTTAATACCAAAAGCAAATTGCTTTTGGATTTTAGGAGAGGGGCACAGCGCGTCTCTCCGATCCGTAGGCTCTACGAGTCGGAGGCACAGCCTGTGTGCTTTGGCGTGCTCCTTGGTTCGAATGGGAATGGGTGCGAGCAAGCAGGCTAGTCTCCACACGGCCGAGACGGCCATGGCCCCTTTTTTGCAGTTCAAAGTCTCACTTCAAAGGGGCGATGGTCTCATTTCTCCTTTTTGAGCGGAATGACGTTACCTTTGGTGATGAATTGCACGTCGAGCCATGGCGGTGGATTACCGCACTCGCCATCGATCCAGAATTCCGAGAGTCCCTTGTCCACGGCATAATCCTGAAGCACGACAGCCAAGGTCGCCAACTGGTGCCAGTTGAGATCGTACACGCCGACCTTGTCCCCGCCTTGATACCAGAGGTATTGGTCGCTCTTGACCTCGCCTTGGATCGTCAGCGTTCCCGAGCCGGCGTGGATGACCGGATTCTTAATCGAGGAAGGGGTTTCGCCAAGCATACGGAGGTTTTCCACCAAGACTTTCGGGGAGGTTTTCGCCATGACTCGTCCGAATCCGATGGAGACCGAACCAACTGGCCCATAGCCGGCGCGCTTGGTGTGATAACGCATCCCCCAAGTGCCGGTGGATCTGGCAGCCTCGCCAATCGGAATGATGATGTCTTTCTTTCCGGTGAAGTCGATCGGGACGACATAATCCTTGCTGGGGCCAACCTGCACGATCAAGTAAGCTCCGCTACCGTCACCCGTGACAGTCATGCCCACCCCGCGCGCGTTTTGGGGATTCGCTTTGAATGTGTAACTCGGCAAGCCAGATGGCAGGAACACTTCGTCTTTATTCGAGTTATCAAAGGAAACCTCGAGCGCGGACTCGATATCCTTGAACTGATGGCGTCCAGGATTGGTGATCTGCGCGGCCTTGGGTTGCATTTTGTAGATGGCAGTGGCATCCGCTTTCTTGTCGGCTGGAACAGGAGTCGCTGCGGGTGTTGCTGTCGGTGCGGGATGTTCTGCGTTCACGCCAGCCCCAATCATATAGCCCTCCATATCTTTGTTTGCAGCGACCGCTGGGCCCGCTGTTGTGGCGACGGCTCCATCGGAGTATCCATTCAATATTCGTATGATGAATTGGGGAGATTGGCGCTGATACGGATTTCCCAATTTCAAGCGCATGCCGGGAGCGACATATTGGCGAGGCATGATGGGACCGAATTCCTGAACGGTCTTCCATTCCACATCTTCCTTGTTGCCACGTACCATGATGCAAAAGGGCTGTATTTCGTAGCCAGCGTCGGATCGCCGAGCCTCGAAGATCGTTTTGCCAACGGGATGGCCCGCATCCAAGGCATTGGGCGTCTTGTCTTGGTAAATGGACTCCGAAATTTGTTTGCGGAGTTCGGGTGTCAATTTGGGAGCCAGTTCTCGCCAGAGAGCATATTGTTCTGCAACGAGCGTGGCCAAGCCATGCTCTTGAATGGTTTTTGGAAAGAGTCCGAACATCGGTTCCGGTTTTCCAATAACGAAGCCTGTGCTGTTCCCTGCCGCGCCACGAGCCAATGTGAAGTGGTTTTCAATGGGGTTGGTGGAGAGACGCCCGTCGCGATCCAGTGCGAGTGCAGCGCTGCCTCCCCCTCTTTTCGTCATGTTCGAAACACCGCCTGATTTAAACCGATACACCAAATCCCATGGATTTGGAGTCCCTCCAGACGTGTTGCTGGTCATGAGGTGGTCCGTATTCTGATAGACGAACATCGACCATTTGGAAAATCCCCACGGCACATCGCAATGGTCTTCCGCGCCATCGTATTCGTGGTGTTGGATGCCCAGACGATTGAAAAATTCCGCATATTCTCGGGCCGTCTCTTCGCTCATATCCGTCATGCTGCTCGGATAGTAATTTTGGCCGTAGGCCTTCAGAAGACCGATCGTCATTGTGCCGGCGTCATGAGCCGTCGCAGAGGCTCCGCGCTGGCAATCGGTGAGAGTCCATACCGGTTGATCGGTATTGGTGAATTTGCACGGCACAATCTCGTCCCCGATCAGCACATCGGTGAATTTCCACCAACCCCCATAGGAATTAGCTTGGGACTCGGCTGAGCCCATCGGTGCATTTGTGGAATTCACGGGAACCTTTACCCCTGGATCGGGGCGGAAGAGAATGGTTTTATCGGTCGCGGAGATGGGTTTTTCTAATTTCCCCTTCCCCCAGTTGGCCAGTCGCTTATCGGCTTTTTTGCCTTTCCCGAGATACTTGGAGCCCTCAGGCCCAATTCCATAGCAGATGGTATGCATCATGGAGTCCATATTATTCGCCTTGAGCTTGTCGTTGAATGCCTTCAGATCCGCTTCGCCACGAGGGAAAACCGCTTTATTGATAGACAAGGGATCACGGTCATAGACCCAATAGGCTCCGCGCCAGGTGTCCGTGTGCATGTAGATGCGGTTGACGTTTAATTTTTTAGCGTATTCGAAAAGGACGTCGAGGTCCTCTGGTTTTTCGGCGCTGATGGTTAATGTGTGGGTATCGCGGAATTTCTCCTCCCAATCTTTCACCCATTGCTTGGCGCGCTCGTAGGTCCAATGGCCGAGGATTTTCGGGTGAGGAAGTTTTTCATCCGTCCAGATGCGCAAAAGGGCCTCGTTGTGGTCGTCGTCATTGCTGGGAATGAAGAAAGCGAATCCGCCGAGCGGGTCTTTATCGCCACGTTTCCAGAGATACGGCCATGCGACTTCCACAAAACAGCGGCGAGTGGCAAACAGTCCACTTGCATTTGTCATGTAGTCCAAGGCGACCGCCTCGGGGCCCACTCCTTTAAAGTTGGCTCTGAAACTCAATATGGGTTCGGAATTTTCAGGGACATTTTCGATTCGCTCGATGCGGAAGGAGATGTAGTTGATCCCAGCGTTAACCGTAAAGGTGACACGGGAATCGTCCGCCCCGGTGGCGATTAACTTGCCATTTTGAGATTCCAAGGAAGAAAGCGGGACTTTTTTTTCAGAAGGCCCCGCGCCGGTGGTGAGAACAAATCCTGGGCCTGGATCGGCGGTGTTGATCAGGTTTGATCCATTCCCGCGCGTGTAGGAAAGCGGTTTGCCGTCCGCTCCGAAGGTCATAGTGACATTCCCACCTTTGATTGTTTGCGCTCCCGGACCGCTTTTGCCGGTATCTGTCGCGACAATTTTCGGGGGTTCTGGCGGCTTGCAGGCGGAGAGAAGCAGAAGGCCGACAGACAGGAGTGGGAGTATCGCGAGCTTGGTGAGGTTAAGATGATTCATATTAGGATATCGACTGAGGGGCGATCTAAGAATGCGAGAGAAACCTAGAAGCGCAGTTATTTGAGATTGAAGGTAAGCGCCCAATCCACGGCACCGGTTTTTTTCGGTGTGATGGTGACGCGAACGAGGTTGCCCTCGCGGGTGAAACCAGAGCAGTCGCCATCGTTTTGGTTCACGCTGATGTTGGTAGGCGATAGGTCCTCTGGACAGACGAGACGAAGTTCGTAGGGATCGCCGTCCACCATGGCGCTAGTGCCGCTGAGAATGCGAGCGGCGGGGTCCCATGTTTCCGACTTCACATCGATGAGGCCCTGTGTGATATGTCGTGAGGTCGAGAGAAGTTGCGGGTGTGTGGCTGTCTCGCGGAGCGCGAGCACGCGGCAACCGGCCCCTTCCAATGTTTCATTCCATGGGCCGCTCACTGTTCCCAAGTAGCGATTCGCCCAGAAATCGAAGACGTCATACTTCTTCGTTGTATCAAGCCCCATGCGGGTGGGATCACATGCGATGGTGGTGGGATTTTTTTCATCCCAGTTGAATAGGCCCACGATATGCAGGCGATCATTGCCGACGATCCAGAGGGCGGGCTTTTCGTGCTCGAGGATATCCACCGGACGGGCTGGAAAGTCATGCGCTGGCAGGGTGCGCTTGATGATGTCGAGTCGCTCGGCAGGCAATTCGCCATACCGCTCGCTTGTGGTATTCATCGCGCCGCTCACCGCCAACCACGAGGCCATCCATCGTGCTTTGGTGAGCGGATTGGATTCGCGGACGTAGAAAGGATCTGGGTCGTTATACCAGACGCGGTTGTTGAGGAACCAGAGATTGCCGGCGAAGTCCGCTCCGAAGACGAGTTCCTTCCAGTCGCCCTTGGTCGCCAGATCATTGTCTGGCCCGACCCGCATGGCATCGACCATGCCGAAGATGGGCGCGAAGGAAACCATGTTTTGCGTCGAGGTGCAGCCGAGCACAAAGGTGCCGGGCGTCTCGTCGCGGAGCATTTTCAATCCGTAGCGATAGCCTTCGATAAAGGTTTTATCTGGGTTGTGGAGGACGGCGGGACGCAGGGATTTTCCCGCTGGGATGCGGTGAACGTAGATATTGTGGCTCGGAGCGCCGAGGTGCAGTCCGTCGACCTTGATGTAAGAGTAGCCCCATTTTTGGATGCGTTGGAAGCGGTCGCGCAAAAAGGCTTCACCGTCCGGCGAGGTCGAGTCGATCGTGGCTCCCGACCAGCGAGTGTTGGAAATCGGTTTCCCGGTTTGAGGATCTTTGGCAAAAATCTCCGGTGGGAAATCGGTCGCCGCGCCCTTGCTTTCAGCGGCAAATGGCATGTACCAGATGCCCGGAACGAAGCCATCACGGCGCAGCTTCTCGGCAGCGAGGGTCATACCGCTCGGGTAGTTTGTATTCGTTTCTTTGAAGATTTTGATCGGACCCTTATCCAAGTTCTCATCGACAGTGGACTTGCTGTGGCTGTCGGCCTGCCAGTGGTCATCAATCTGAAACACATTCAGGCCGAATGGCTGGAGGTGCTTCTTGACAAAGGCGGCATTCACCGCGAGAGCGTCTTCGGTGAGGGCTCCGTCTGCAGAATGCCGGCGGGCATACCAGGTGCAAAAGACATCGGGTTTCGGCTTCAAGTGGATGTCGTAGGTTTGCGCCACCTCATCCGCAAATCGCTCGAGTCCGAGTCGCACGTCGGAGAAAAACCCGATGACGAGCGTATCCGTCTCGCGGGCTTGATTCGGCTGGATGCGCAGGTTGCCGAATTCCAGTTCGGCGCCAACGCGGAGTTGCCCGTCCTTGAAGACAGGGAGCATCGTGCCTAATCCGCGCTGCTGAGTGAGCCACGCGCAGACAGCTCCATTTCGCGAAGCCACATCCGCCACGGCATAGTAAGCGAAGCTGTTTTCTGGGCTACCTGCGGGCTTCATTCCGCCCGATCCGAGCGTGCTCCACTTCGAGGCGTCTGCACCTTCGGGGGATTCAAAGACGAGGTCGGCGACACGGATTTGGTCGAACACGACCGGCTCCCCGCTCGCGTTCTCCACATGGCTTTCCAGATATACAAACGGATCCCGATCATGAATCGTTGCGGTGGTGATGCGGTCACCGTGCAGGAGGACCAAGCGCCGCCCCTTGCCTCGGCGTTCATCGGCACACTCAACAATGGTGGCCTCTCCGCGCATAGTCCCTGGCAGCTCGAGGCGGATGGTTGCCGGCCCGCTCTGGGAGCCAGATGGGGAAAACGCAAGTCCGCCTGCGCAGACGAGTACCTGGAGGTATTCGTTAGTGAGTGAAACGCTACTCATAGGAAAAATGCGGGGCTGCGAGAGGTTATTTGATCACCAGCGAGACCGACTGCGACTCGCCCCATTGGCGACCGCTCAAGTTGACCTTCCAGAGATTTTCTCCAGCGGATTCAACCGAAACGATTTTGCAATTTTTGGCTCCCTTGGCTTCCAGTGGCTTTTTGCTAAAGAAGGTGAGAGCGCCATCCTGCGCGCCGGCATCGGTGAGTTTGATCTCCAGCGCATTGGCCTTGGCGCGGATATCGCGAACCTCCGTCGCTCCGATGGAGAGATGGAGATTGGAACCCACCAGTATCGGAGCATCCCCCTTCAAAGGAGTGAAGCGCAACAGGGCTGAGGCGTAATATTTAAGCGGCGCAGTGGCATACGAATCCTTGGCGTAACCAATGACCTTGTTTTGCCAGTAGTCGAAGACCGCGCAATTCACGCCTACCGGAAGTCCAGCGTCCTTGAAGTTCAGCGGGAGCGATTTCGCGCCTGGGCTGTCGTTGTAGAGATTGTAAACGGCGAAGTCACCATAGGGACGTGCCGCAGCAAATCCGAAGATCGTGTTGCGAGGCGAGCGACCGAGGGTCACCAATTTTGCCGGCTCGGCACTTGCGGGTCGCATGACCTCGGCTTGGCGCCATGCGGCGCGGCAATCCTCAGCTTGGAGGGGCTCGCTATTCATCGCGGTGCCGCCGACCAGAGTCGTAATAGCATGCCATGTTTTCCACATTTCTTCTCCCTGAGGTGTGGGACCCAGCACGCGGCTTGGCAAGCCAGTCGCAAGATAGGAAACATCGGGATCATTCTGCCACCACACATTATCGTAGATTTGGAAGCGGAGGACCGACTTCAAGCATTTCTCAAAGTGGGCAGGATGCGAATCGGGGCCCACACGGGCAGCATCGATGAAACCAATCACGCCGCGCGTCGGTTGTCCGAGGCAGGAGAGGATATACATTTTGTCTCCAGCGGCCCTGCGATAGAGCGTGTAGAGCTCGCGGAAGATTTGCAGGCTCGTCTTGGTAGGATCGTAGAACTTCGATCCGATACCGTTGAAATCGATTTTGATGTATCCGAATCCGTTATCGCGGGAACTTTTGATGATGTTCTTGAGGAATTTCTTTGTCTCGGGATGGTCAGGTACGAGCCAGTTAGCTCCATCGGGGTGAAACCAATTCGCGTTCATGAAACTCTTAATGCCGAGTGCATTGGTCTGGATCGCATCGGGATGGGCTTTCATCCACGGATGCTCGGGGTTCATCATGAGTGGGGCGAACCACACGCCGGGAGTCCAGCCAAGGTGGCGGATTTTTTTCGTTACCGCAGCCAAGCCGCTTGGGAACTTTTCATTCGCGCTCCAGTCGCCATCCATTTTCTGGTAACCGTCGTCGATTTGTAGGATGCCTTTGCCGAAAACATTGGGGTTTTTGGCTAGGATGTCTGCGACATTCAGGATGTGGGCCTCGTCGATTTTTGTCGTGCGGTCATACCAGCTGCACCATCCGTAAACGGGGCCTCTTTTCGTGCGGGCTTTGTGGGTGATCGCCACCCAGCGGGTCCAAATGTCCGTGGCGGTCGTCGTCGGCTCGAAGCAGTAAACGACTTCTTCGCTTCGTCGGTCTTGGCCAGCTGCAACAAGTACGCCTTCCATTTCGGAGCGGCTGTTAAACTCCCCATTGGCAAATTCCACACTCGTATAGGCCTCGGCGGGACCGACCGGCCCTACTAGGAAGCCTTGCCCGTTCTTGTGATAAACACTCACCCCGTCGCGGAAGGTTTTTTTCGTTTTTGATAGATCTTCTGCCGCGTCGTCTTGCATGAGCGGGGTTACGAGCCAATCGGATGCCTTCTCTACGGCAAAGGTGCCGCCCGCAGACTTCAAGGTATCCAGCAAATCAAACGCCTCCAACTTCACATTTTTGTCACTGCGGTTGTGAAAGACCCCTTGCAGCGTGAAGGCGCGAATCTTCTTTAGGCGCTTGAGTGTGACGGTGTATTGGAAGGGCGAACCTTTAACGCCATAGGTGGCCGTGCTCACTACCGCTTCGCCAAAGGGGGTGCTGGCCTTGGACTGCTTGATCGGGCCGACCAGAGAATCTTTGCTGATCACGTAGTTGTATTTCCCGTCCATCGAGAAGACAGCGTGCGTCGCGCCCTGCATTTTGGAAATACCTGGAGCCTCCACTAAAATCTGACTGCCATCTTGGGAAAAACGAACCCAGTCCTCCCCTGCGCGGGCACCTATTATCGAGAGGGTCGTTATTACTAATGCTAAGGCCAATTTTTTTGTCATAGAATTTGGGTCTGGGTTGAAAAGTTCAGTGGTCTAAACGGAATGTCGAGGTAAGCAACCCTAGGCCGTCTTTTCAATCCTTTTCGGCAAGTAAAACCATCACGTACCAATTTTCCAAACGGCCTAGTTCGCCGGAATCACCCTTTGCAAGGCAACTAATACCATTGTCCCTCTGAAATTAGACTTTGCAGCGGAAAAGGGGGGCATGGCCGTCTCGGCCGTGTGGAGACGGGTCTACTTTCTCGCACCC
>Ga0209550_10002541_pt1 | contig 17523 bp, 16 predicted proteins | sample LauGreSuBDMM15SN_2_FD_187567 | JGI IMG/M metagenome (GOLD analysis project Ga0209550, IMG submission 187567) | Freshwater lake microbial communities from Lake Michigan, USA - Su13.BD.MM15.SN (SPAdes) (version 5) | ecosystem: Environmental > Aquatic > Freshwater > Lake | place: Lake Michigan...
TCCCGGATTACAAATTTTTATAATTGGTTCGAGGATTTTTTCGTTAATTTTATCCACTGAAAAAACCTGAATTTGATGATTATTTCTATTGATATTTTTTACATAATTCCACAGTTTTTCATTTAGCGAAGTTTGTTGAATTGGCGTTAATTTGTCGGAAGTATCAATCACAAAAATCGTTAACTGCTCAATCTTATCAATGTTACAGAAGGTTTCTTTATCGATATTTTCAAGTTGCGATTGCTTTGATAAATAATTTTTTGCAAAGAAAATAATTAATAAAAAAACAACTAAAACCACTAGAAATAAAGGAATCCAAGGAACTTCATCTTCTTTCGATTTTCTATTTTTAGAATTCTTATAATAGCTCATAATTGAATAAGATTTTGATATTCATTAAAGTTTTTTTTGTAAATTTCGTTAATTTTTTTTATAGAATTTATATAAGGCTCTTTGGCGTCGGTGAATTCTTTTTTAAACCTCTCAATATATTTTTCAAAATCAATCCCGATGGTTTCTAATTCATGTTTTTCAAGAGTTATTTTTGGTTGTTCAGCGCTAATTTTATTACCATTTTTCTCCAACATTTCGGCGTAAAATTTAATCAATAAATTAGCTTGATTTTCGAGTGTTTTTATATATTCAGGATAGGATTTTAGCCATTTTTTTTCACGATTATACATATTTTGAAGCTCAGAACTTTTGCCAGCAATTTGTTGATATTTTTTCTCAATTTCCTCGATCACTTCCTTCTTTTGTGAATTAAAATAATCAAGATTATCATCCTTTAAATCATTAAATTCTTGTAATATTTTTTTATGTTTGCGATCAAGGCTTTCATAGTCTGGGAATGGCTCAGATAAGTGATATAATTTATAAGAGCAAATCACTAAACAAGTTAAATTAAAAACAATTAATAAGATCGAATCAAATTCATTAATTGGTTCAAAGATTTTGCCAAAAGTGAATGCGGTTGGATTTAAATTGGCAACCTCTTCGCGATGATGAGCGATAAGTATATTTAATATAATTAAAATTATCATTAACCCTAAAAAAAGAGTTGTTAAGCAATATTTTTTAGAATTATTTTTATGTTTTTTAACAAAAGTAAATTTATACAAAAGATTTATTAAAAAAGCACCTCCGAGCACCATAACTAATGTGATTACCGAAGCAAAAGCGATTCCACCCATCAACCCCAATTCATTACCTTTAGCAAAAAAACTTCCGCTAAACCAAATTTCAAAAAGCATTAAAAGAGCTATAAAAATCCAGGTAAAACATTTACTTCTCTTGGAAGGGTAAATCGCCGGTCGATTAATATTATTTTCGAGCTTAAATAATTTTATTGAATTTTCGATTTCAAAAATTTCCTTTTTTTTATCGCTAATTTCATTTTTAAAATGAGTAAGTTTTTCATCTAAATCATGCTCAAAATTATCTTTTATCATGTCAATTTCATCAACTCCCAACTTCATTTCCATGTCATGAAATCGTTTGCTATCGGAGGTGTTGTTACGATGATATTCGTGGTTTTTTTCATCGATTTTAGTTTTCATTAAATTTTTAATTTCATCAATTTTATGATCATTTTCGAAATTAAAATTTTGTGAAATAGTTTTTTTTAAAGCTTCTTCTTCGAGTTGTAAATTTTTTTTCAAAACCTTCAAATCATCAACTGGAAAATCATAATTTGACGATTGGACGACGGGCTTTTGTTCCGTAAAAATCTTATTTAAAAATCCCATATTATTTAAAATGTTAATTAGTAGTTTATATCGATTATTATTGGGTTCGGAGGGTTTTTAATAAAAATAAATGGAGGTGAGATTTTGTGAATTATTTTTTACAATTTTCTCAAAAAACTAATCGCTTGTCAAGCTCAAATCTAATAAAAAACTTACACCAAATTAACATAAAATTTAATTTTGCATTACATTTACGACGAGCGCATTTAACAAAAAAACCCATATCGACTTTTGGTCGATATGGGTTAATTTAATATTCTTTAAATTTAAAGTTTATTTAGAACATTCCGCCACCAGGCATTCCCGCAGGAGAACCACCGTGTGAATGAGAATTTTCTTCTTTTCTTTCGACGATAGCACATTCAGTTGTAATCAACAAGCCAGCAATCGATGAAGCATCTTGTAAAGCGGTACGAACCACTTTAGTTGGATCAACGATACCAGCCTTGAACATATCAACATATTTATTATTTTGTGCGTCATAACCATATGAAGCGTCAGCTTTTGAAAGAACTTCATTAGCAACAACCGCGCCATCAAAACCAGCATTTTCAGCGATTTGACGAATTGGTGATTGCACAACTTTTTTAACGATATTGATACCAATATTTTGTTCTTCATTGGCGCCTTTAACTTTATCAAGAACGCGACCAGCGAATAATAAAGCCGAACCACCACCAGCAACAATACCTTCTTGCATTGCAGCGCGAGTAGCATTCAAAGCATCGTCAACGCGATCTTTTTTCTCTTTAACTTCGACTTCAGTTGCACCGCCGACTTTAATAATAGCGACACCGCCTGAAAGTTTAGCTAATCTTTCTTGAAGCTTTTCACGATCATAATCAGAAGAAGTTTCTTCGATTTGCGATTTGATTGAAGCACAACGAGCCTTAACATCCGTTGATTTTCCTGCGCCATCAACGATGGTAGTATTTTCTTTATCAACGATAATTCTTTTAGCTTGACCAAGTTGTTTGATTCCAACATTTTCAAGTTTCATTCCTAAATCTTCAGAGATTAATTGACCGCCAGTTAGAACCGCAATATCTTCCATGATTGATTTACGACGATCGCCGAATCCTGGAGCTTTAACCGCACAAACTTTTAAGCCACCGCGTAAGCGATTTACAACTAAAGCTGCCAAGGCTTCGCCTTCAACATCTTCAGCAATAATCAAAAGTGGACGACCAGATTGAACTACAGCTTCAAGCATTGGAACCATTGGTTGTAAATTTGAGATTTTTTTCTCAAATAATAAAATCATGGCATTTTCCATTTCAACAATCATTTTGTCGGCGTTAGTTATGAAATATGGTGATAAATAACCACGATCAAATTTCATGCCTTCAACGACATCAACTTCGAATTCTAAACCTTTGGCTTCTTCAACGGTAATTGGGCTATCAGGACCAACTTTTTGTACCGCGTCAGCAATTTTATTACCAACCTCAGCATCACCATTAGCAGAAATGGTAGCAACTTGAGCAATTTCTTCTTTGTTGCTAACTTTTTTGCTCATTTTTCCGAGTTCTTTGACTATCGCTTCAACGGCAATATCAATACCGCGTTTCAAATCCATTGGATTGATTCCGGCAGCGACTGATTTAATTCCTTCGCGAACGATTGATTGCGCTAAAACAGTTGATGTTGTAGTTCCGTCGCCGGCAATATCATTAGTTTTTGAAGCAACTTCTTTGATCATTTGCGCGCCCAAATTTTGGAATTTATCGGCTAGATCAATTTCTTTAGCAACAGTAACACCGTCTTTAGTAATTCTTGGTGATCCAAATGATTTTTCAATTACAACATTACGACCTTTTGGCCCTAAAGTTATTTTAACAGCATTTGCAATGATATCGACACCTTCAATAATTTTGGTGCGAGCATCAGTTGCAAATAAAATTTCTTTTGCAGACATATTTTCTCCGATTTTGATTAATTATTTAGTTTTTTTAACGATTGCTAAAATATCAGTTTCTTTAATAATGATAAGTTCTTTACCATCAAATTTTACTTCAGTGCCACCCCATTTTGCGAACAAAATGTGATCACCTTTTTTTACATCCAAGGGAACTCTTTTTCCGTTATCATCGCGATTTCCTTCGCCAACCGCAACAACTTTTCCTTCAGCTGGTTTTTCTTTTGCAGTATCTGGTATAATGATGCCTCCAGCAGTTTTGCTTTCAGCTTCGACGCGCTCAACAAGTACGCCATTATGAAGAGGAACTATTTCCATATTTTAAAAATTAATGTTAAGAAGATTAGAACAAGATTTAACTTATATCGATTCTGTTTTTAATATTTAAATTAAATCGATATAAACAAACTAGTTTAAAATAAATTTCTTACAAGTGTTTATGAAAAAAATTTATTTTCCTAAAAGATTATTAAGTTTCCCCTCAGATTCGAGAGCGTATAAATCATCACATCCACCAACATGATAATCATCTATAAAAATTTGCGGAACGGTCATTCTGCCATTGGATTTTTCAATCATTTCTTGTCGAAGCTCATCAGAAGTAATTTTTATTTCTTCGAATTCAACACCTTTTCTTTGAAAAAGATTTTTTGCTTTGGTGCAATATGGACAAATATCTTTACTATAAATTAAAATTTTTTTCATAAATTACCTAATACTATTAGAACGATTTGTTGGCGTCCCACTTTGTTCCATGCCGTAGGAATAAGTAGGTGGGACATAATATTGGTCAACATCATATTGCGGGTAATATGGCGAAGGTGGAATGGCGTATGGATTTGAATAAAATCTTGAGCCCGCATTTGGATAAACTTGATAAGGCGGTGATGCATAATTTGGTGGATAATATTGTTGCTGTGGCATTTGTTGTTGATATTGCGGTGGATAACCACCACCCATTCCACCTTGAGCTTGTCGATAAAAATAATCTGGAGCAATTTTTTGCTGTCCTGGGCCCCCATTTGGCAAAGTTCCCTTATCAAAACCAACGGAATTATATAAAGTTTCATTATCATATTTATCTCGAGAACAACTTGACAAAAAGACAATATTAAGCAATAAAAAAAGATATAAAATTTTAGATTTATTTTTAATATTTATTGCTGGCTGGAGAGTTTTGATTTCTTTCAATATTATAGTAATCTGTTGGCGGAACATAATATTGATCAGTATCATAATATGGCGAAGCATATTGTTGAGGAAGCGCGTAAGGATTGTTATAGGCTCGCGAATTAGGAATATAATATGGTTGATATTGCTGTTTCGGAGCATATTGATTCTGATATTGGTAAGGAGTTTTATAATTTCCATAATTATTTTCTTGCCCAGAGGAGCAAGAAAAAATAAACAAACAAATTATGATTAAAAAATATTTAAACATTTTAAAAAATTAGTTTTTTAATCATTTTTATTAATAATACAAAAAGAATTAAGAATTTAAATTATTAATTCTTTTTAAATTTTGTTGTTAAAATATATTTTTACAAATCTAATTTCAAGATATATCAATAATAAACTTATACAATATCTTTTTTAAAAAATATGACACAAAGAATTGACGAAAAATTTATTAATTTAGCCTTAAATTTATCTCGAAAAAATATTGGCATAACCAATGAAAATCCTTCGGTTGCTTGCGTTATTGTCAAAAATAATACGATAATTTCAACCGGAATTACCGCAAAAAATGGTCGCCCTCACGCTGAAATCGAGGCCATAAATAAAATTTCCGATAAAAAAATTTTTGAAGGAGCGACCATTTATGTAAGTTTGGAGCCGTGCAGTCATTTTGGCAAAACTCCGCCTTGCGTCGAAGAAATCATTAAAAATAAATTTTCAAGAGTAGTAATTTGCACAATCGATCCCGACTCAAGAGTTCGAGGAAATGGCGTAGAAATTTTACAAAAATCAGGCATAAAAGTTGAAGTTGGAATTGGCGAAAAAGAAGCACAAGAAATCAACCGCGCTTTTTTTAAAACAAAATTACAAAACAAACCTTTCATAACTATAAAAATCGCCACTTCGCTTGACGGCAAAATCGCCACCAAAAATTTTCAAAGTAAATGGATTACCTCTGAAAATTCACGCAAATTTGGCAATTTTTTACGCTCTAAAAACCAAGCAATTTTGGTCGGCGCTAATACGGTGCGAATCGATAATCCAAGCCTCGATTGCCGGATTTTAGGACTCGAAGAATATTCGCCTACCAAAATTATAATTTGTAAAAATTTAGATTTTACTTTTGATGAAAATATTTTTAGTAAAAATCCACAAATTGCGACAATAATTTTATGCCCAGAATCGCAAAAAAATCATCCAAGTTTACAAAAATTTCTACAAAAAAATCCACAAAATTTAGCAATTTTTTGCGAAGTAATTAATGATAAAATTGATTTGGAAAATGCCTTAAAAAAACTTAATGAAATTGGCATAAATTCAATTTTAGTTGAAGGCGGAAGTTCGATAATTACACAATTTTTGTACCAAAATTTAGTCGATGAATTGATTTGGATTCAAGCCGGAATTATTATTGGCAATGATGGATTAGAAGCGGTCGGAAAGCTTGGAATCACTAATTTAAATGAAGCACTTAACAATTTTCAATTACAAAAATTTTGGCAAAGCGACAATGATTTGATTAGAGTTTACAAAAAAATATAAGGATGATTTTGTTTTTGTTTTTAAAACTAAAAAATATTTTCTCTTAGATAAAATTTTTTACCCCTCACCTTAACCTTACACCCCTAAATTTTATAATAACACTCGCAACGCTTTCGGGCTCTAGCTCCCCCCTTGAGGGGGAGCAGATTCCATAAATTTAACGTTAGTTAAATTTATGGAATCGTGGGGGGTCAAAAAAGCTAAGATTATAATCAATCTAAAGACGAAGTAAAAATTTCCAAAAAAAAATTTCTAACAAAAATCAATAAGCTTACGGGCTCTAGCTCTCCCCTTGAGGGCTCTTCGCGTTAAAAAAATAGCCTAAATGGCTATTTTTAGCGAAGAGGGGCGATAAAATCGCAACGGTAGTTGCGATTTTAAGAGCCGTGAGGGGTTAAAAAACTTATAACGACAAGGATTTTAAGTTTATGCAAAAAATTGAAATGAAAAAATTCCAAAAAAGAAGATTTCTTGATTTTGTTTCTTTTAGCTTTTGAGATAATCTTGAAGCCTTTGTTGCTGGTAGTTTTTTGACCCCTCACGGCTCTCGATGTGCAACTGCCGTTGCAATCGTTCGCCCGCTCTCCCCCAAGGGGAGAGCTATAGCCTGAGGGCTTTACGAGTATTGTAATAAAAGTGAGGTTTTAAGCCCTAAGGGGAGAGCTATAGCCTGAATTGATCTCAAATATTTATTTAATTATATAAAGTATCCGCCAACTTATAGAAAGCAAACTGACTTTATTTATTTGTGACTTATTATTCGCAAATGTCAAATTTAACTAAATAAAAAGAGTTTTTTTTAATTAAATAAACCTCCGATCCAATAAAAAATGGAAAATATTATGAGTTGAATAAAAAAATTCATAATCAATTAACTAAGGGAATTAAAATTGCTAAGCAATGTCAGTGGTTGCGGTTGAGTTGTGGTGGGAATCAGTAATAGTGGAATTGCAATTGTTGAAGTTATAAGGATGAATTTTATATAACCCACTGATTATATCTAGAAATAATTGGGATAATTGTTCTAATATTATTGCAATTATTTGAGTATAAGAATTACTAATGGTGAGTAAGTTTAATAACGGCTTCTGAAATTAAAACTTACTCGAAAATTAGCAAACTATTCAGAAGCTTTTTCTTTCTTTTTTCTAGGTTTTCTTTGAGCATCATTATCAGAATTTTCTTCTGACGAAGATTCAGATTCTTCTTTAGCTTTAGCTGGTTTTTTTGGATTTAACAAAGCTTGAGCCTCAGATTCAGTTCTACTAACCACTAATTTAACAGATATAGATAATTCAGAATGAAGCGCAAGTTTAGCTTCATAAATACCAGTTTCTTTAATGGGTTTATTTAAGAAGATTGCGCTTTTTTCAACTAATTTTTCACCAATCAATTCATTGATTTTGCTGGCGATAAGAGATGAGTTTACTGAACCATATAATCTTCCATCATCAGAAGCATTTTCAATGATGATGATGTTTTTACCTTCAGTCAAAGCTTTTATTTTAGAAGCACCTTCTAATCTTGCGATACTTCCTTGTTCAAACTCGTGTTTTTTACTTTCAAAAGATTTGTAGTTTTCTTCGGTAAAGCAAATTGCTTTTTTGTTTGGAATTAAAAAGTTTTTGGCGTAACCATTTTTAACGACAACGATGTCGCCGATTTTGCCAAGCTTTGGTAATGCATCAATAAGGATAACTTTCATTTTATAATTAGTTAGAAGTTGCGTCTTTTTTAATTGGAGAAATTAAAGCTAAATTACGAGCTCTTTTAATAGCTTGAGCAATTGCTCTTTGTTTTTTGATTTCAACATTAGTGATTCGACTAGGAATAATTTTTCCGCGCTCTGAAATAAATTTGTTGAGTAATTTTAAATTTTTGTAATCGATCTCAGAAATATCAATATTGCGAAGTGGGCAAGTTTTTTTCTTACGAATAAAAACGCTTTGATTGACTAGAGAAACCTTAACAAAACCTTCTTCGTTTTCGTTGTTATTGTTAGGATTATTATTGTTGTTATTATTATTATTTTTGTTTTGTAACATATTAGCTCCTATGCATCAAATTGAAATTGGTCAATAACTAAATCAAGCTTAGATGGCTCTTTTTTAGCGGCAATTTTGCCAGCCTTGTAATCATGGGCATTAGCTGATTGAAACAAGTAAGATTCGTCTTTATGCGCCTCAACTGAGAAAGTTGCATTTCTGATAACATCTTCGTTAAAACCCATAACGCGCTTAAGCTCTGCAACCGCAGGATATTCAGAATTAATTTTTAAAAGAATATAGTGACCACGACTATTCTTTTTAACTTTGAATGACAAATTTCTTAGACCCCAATATTCTTTTTGAACCTTGCCATTGGCATCTGTAATAATTTTTGCGAATTTGTTGCTTAAAGCATCAACATCCTCAGCGGTTAGATCTTGTCTAGCGATAAATACGGTTTCGTATAAAGACATAATGTTATATTAAATTTATGAATTTTAAAAATCTTGCACTTGAATAAATAAGCCTAGAATATCTAGGCTAAATCAACAAAACTATATCTAAATATTTACTTAGAAAATTAGCTTGGAAAAAAACAACTCAAGTCAAGAGGATGAATATTTTATTTACAAAAACTTTTATTTGCAACATAAACTTTAAAAATTTTAAGAAACTCTAAAAAACTCAAAACTTTAAATAGAAAAATACTCTAAAATAAAATTTTTTCTAGTAAAAAAAATTAATAACAATAAATTTATGAAGAATTTCACTTAAAAACAAACCAAATTACTATTTAATTATGCAAATTTTAAATCGCAAAGCTCATTTTAATTACGCAATTACCGAAGAAATTGAAGCGGGAATGATCTTGCTTGGAAGCGAAGTTAAATCGTTGCGCGAAGGTAAAGCAAGCATCTCCGAAGCTTACATAATTGAAAAACATAATGAATTAGTTTTAATAAATTCCAACATTAGCGAATATAAAGGCGCCAATCGTTTCAACCATCTTCCGAAGCGCGAAAGAAAACTTTTACTTCACAAAAAGCAGTTGAATAAAATTGTTGGAAAACTTGATACCGAAGGCTTTAGCGCCATTCCTATCAAGATATTTTTTAACAAAAAGAATTTTGCAAAAATTATAATTGGGCTCGGCAAGGGTAAAAAATTATATGACAAACGCGAATCAATTAAAAAACGCGATGAAAATCGTCGCCTTCAAAGAGAAGATTATTAATCGCGATGTAAGCAAATTATGTCAACAAAAATCAACCCTCATTATATTTTATTAGAACCACTCACCAGCCTTAATAGAGTTGCGCAAACTCTTAGTTCATATTTATCAAAATTAATTGGTGGCGATAAAATTTTTAATCTACTTTTGCACAAACCTTATCGTCTCGAAAAAATTAATTTTCAACCTAAATTATTTGAAGTTGCCGATCAAGAATTGATAATTATTAAAGGTAAAATTGAAAGTCATTTGAAGCCCGTAAAGTCAAGTCAGCCATACAAAATACAATGTTACAACCCAACGGGCTATTTTAGTTTGGTGTTCTTTAAAATATTTCCAAGTCAAATTGAAAAATTAAAAATCGGCACTGAAATTGCAGTTTTAGGAAAAATTCAAAAAGTCTTAAACGATAATCAAATCAATCATCCGCAAGAAATTGTTGATGCAAAAAATATCGAACAACTTCCCAAAACAAATATTATTTATCCACTCAGTTTAAAAATTTCTAACAAATTTTTGGCTTACAAAATTAAAGAAATTTTACAAAAAATTCCTAATTCTTGTGAAGAATGGATCGACAAAGAATTTGTTAAAAAAACTAACTTTCCGACTTTTTATCAAGCACTTCGTAACATTCATAATCCTGTATCCGAAGATGATCTTTTGTCTAATAATTTATCGCGCAAACGCTTGGCGTATGATGAATTTTTGGCGTGGCAAATTGCGGTTTTGATGGCAAAAAATCGCCAAAAAGATTTTAAAAAATTTTCCGCAAAAGTTGAAAATCTTGGCGAAAAATTTATCAACGCCCTGCCCTTCGAACCTACGCAAGCACAGATTAAAACCATGCGTGAACTTAATAATGAAATTTTTTCTTCTAAAAAAATGATGCGCCTTTTGCAAGGCGATGTCGGCAGTGGCAAAACTATTGTTGCAATTTTTTCAGCTTTGCAAAATATCGCTCAAGGAAAACAGGCTTGCATTTTAGTGCCAACAACTGTTTTGGCGAGTCAACATTTTGGTTATTTTTCTAAACTTTTAAAAGATTTTGGCTTGAATATTTGTCTCTTAACTTCGGCGAATACAAAAAAACAAAAAAAACAAATTTGCGAAGATTTAGCGAGCGGTAAAATCAACATTCTAATTAGCACCCACGCCACTTTAGAGCCTGATGTTATTTTTCAAAATTTAGGGATTGCGGTGATTGATGAGCAACATCGTTTTGGCGTTTTACAGCGCTTAAAAATTGTTGAAAAAGGACAAGATGTTGATTTACTTTTAATGAGCGCGACGCCGATTCCGCGCAGTTTGATGATGGGTTTATATGGCGATATGGATATTTCAATTCTCGACGAAAAACCCAAAAATCGTCAAAAAATTGAAACTTTAATAATGTCGATGAAAAAATCGATGGAACTTAGCGAATCAATCAAGCACGCCATTGAAAAAAATGAAAAAATTTATTGGATTTGCCCGGCGATTGAAGAAAATGAAGAGCTCGACTTAATTTCTGTCACTAAAAAATTTACCGAATTATCGCAAATTTTTGGCGAAAAAAACTTAGCTTTACTTCATGGCAAAATGAAAGAAAGTCAAAAAGAGCAAATCATGAAAGATTTTGCCGATGAAAATGGCGCCATTAAAATCTTGATTGCAACCACCGTAATTGAGGTTGGAATCGATGTTCCAAGCGCCACAATAATTATCATCGAAAATTCTGAACATTTTGGCTTAGCCCAACTTCATCAATTGCGCGGAAGGGTTGGCCGTTCGGACAAAAAATCATTTTGTATTTTACTTTACGGCGAAAAATTTGGCGAAAAATCACGCAAAAGACTTAATATTTTACGCGAATCAAATGACGGATTTTTCATCGCCGAAGAAGATTTAAAAATGCGCGGAAGTGGCGAATTACTTGGTACCAAGCAAAGTGGCTTTCCTGAATTTCGCATCGCTGATTTAAGTTTCGATATTGATTTTTTAAATGTCGCCAACAAAAACGCCCAACTTATTTTAAATCAAGATCCCAAACTTGAATTAGAATCCAGCAGAAAATATCAATTCCTGTTGAAACTTTTTAACTATGATGAATGTTTGAAAATAATTAATAGCGGTTAATTATTTTATGGCTAATCTTTTTAAACTCTAAAAACCATAATTTCCGCTTTATTTATTAATTTTTTTATGGTTGCCTCGAGGTCAAAAATAAAAAACCGTTATTTAATAAATTATTTCACAATTTTGATAACCAAAGATCTAACCACCCATTCCCCTTCCACCACCACCATTTCTACCACCACCTTTTCCACCTCTTTCTCTTACCCAACCCCAATATACTGCTTCTTTTCTAGTGAGCGTTTCTCCATTAATTGTAACACTAGTAACATCCTTGTTTCTTAAGTGTCGTTTTGCCAATTTTTGCCACCTTGTCATTTCTCTTTCTCTTTCTGTTACTTGTTTAGGCGGCCCTACTCTTTCCAAAACAGGTGCTGGAGTTTCAGGTGCTTTAGTTTTTTGTTTTTTGACTGAAACAGGATGCTGCAAAGGAGCTTGATCATCACGATCCTCTCTTCCTCGCTTACTCCCTTGCCCCAAACCTATTATTTTCTTATCTACTGTTTTTAATTTTGATTTAAGCGATTGTTCTCTTGCACCATAACTTACAGCAGTTCTTCCTAGTTTGGTTTGAGCACCTATTGTTTCGTGCGCAGCATGTACTCTTGCTTGCCCTGCTTCTCTCGATTGATTACTCACTTTTTCAGCAACATCTACTATTGTTCTCACTTGTTTACTCGCTTGGCCACTCACTTGTTTTCGCGGTGCGTTTGTTTTATCTTCTCTTATCTCTCTTAGCGATGCAACCTTTGTTGGTGTTGAATTTCTTCTCATCCTCAGAACATCTTCTTCGTTATAATATTGAACATTACGAACCGATTTAAGCGACGATGTAAGCGATGTAAAAAAAGAACTGAACCCAGCCATAAAAATTAAAATAATTTATTAATAAAAAAACAATGATATTATAAAATATTAATTACTATTTTCCAAAAATAATTAGAGCCTTTTTAACAACTTTTTGCGAAGTTATTTAAAAATGGCTTAAAAATCTACATTCGAAATATTAAATTTTATGCCAATAAATTGTAATGATTGTTGATAATTTCATACTGTTTTAATTTGTGCAATAAATAATTGTACAATAAATAATTTTTTTTAGCCTTGAACTAAAATTTAATTTAGCGATGCCATATCAATCACAAAACGATAACGAACATCGCTTTTTAAAATACGTTCATAAGCTTCATTTACTTGGCTTGAGCCAATCACTTCAATTTCAGGAACAATATTATGTTTGGCGCAAAAATCCAACATTTCTTGCGTTTCTTTAATTCCGCCGATGACCGATCCGGAATAATTGCGACGCATTAAAATCAACGGAAATGGAGAAATCGACAAAGGCTTTTCGGGCGCGCCAAGAGCTACCAAAGTGGCATCGAGTTTAAGAAGATTAAAATAGTCCATCATATTGATATCAGCTGATGAAACCGTGTTAATTATCAAATCAAAATATCCCGCATATTTTTTAAGATTTTCTGGATCTTTGGTCGCAACAAAATTATGCGCGCCCATTTTCATCGCATCATCTTTCTTTTTATCAGAATGACTAAGAACGGTAATCTCTGCACCTAGAGCCACGCCGATTTTAACCCCCATATGACCGAGTCCGCCCATGCCCAAAATGCCAACTTTTTTATTTGGACCAGCTTTCCAATGCATCAATGGCGAATAAAGCGTAATGCCCGCACACAAAAGTGGCGCAGCCTTATCAAGCGGAATTGAATTTGGAATTCTTAAAACATAATTTTCATCAACAACAATCACATCAGAATATCCGCCCATCGTCATCGCCGAGCCATCGCGTTCAAGCGAATTATAAGTCATGGTGTGCCCTTCCAAACAATAATTATCTAAATCTTGCTTACAGCTTGAACAAGTTCGACATGAATCAACAAAACAACCAACTCCAACATGATCGCCAATTTTATATTTGGTAACCTTAGTTCCAACTTGCCTCACCACGCCAGCAATTTCATGGCCGGGAACCATTGGATAAGCTGAATGTCCCCACTCATTTCGCGCTTGATGAATATCGGAATGACAAATTCCACAATATTTTATATCAATTATAACATCATGTTCTTTGGGATTTCTTCTTTCAAAAGAAAATGGCGCAAGCTTTGCTTGTGGCGACTCGGTGGCGATTCCCTTGGCTTTGATCATATGAATTTAAATTGAAGTTTTTGAATAAAATTGATCTAAAAATAACAAAGAATTTTTATTTTCGTCAAGTATTAAATAGATTGCTTTTAAAATATATAATTTTCTGATTTTCTGATTTTTTAAAAAATTATTTTTTTGTAAACGCTTCATCTTTTTCTTCGAAAAAGATTCGCGACTGGGACCAGCGTCACTTCGTTCCTGATCCCGTTATTTGCTAAAAATAGCCGTTTAGGCTATTTTTTTACGCGAAGAGCCCCTTTTATTACTTCCGCACCTTCTTTGGCAAAATGAAAAAAGTGTTTTCTTCGATGCCGTTCATGTCGAAAACTCCGACCTCTTTTTGTGAGATTTCTTTGATTTTTAGAATGACCTCTTGCACAAGAACTTCAGGTGCTGAAGCCCCTGCCGTTAGCCCGATTTTTTCAATATTTTCGAACCATTTTTCTTCAATATCTTGCGCGCCATTTATTAAATATGAATTCAATCCCGATTCTTCGCCCAAGTCGCGCAAACGATTTGAATTTGAAGAATTTTGTGCGCCAATTACCAACAAAATATCAACAATTTTACACAAATCGCGCACCGCATCTTGGCGGTTTTGCGTTGCGTAACAAATATCTTTCGTCGCCAAACCTTTTTGCAAAGTTGGGAAACGACTTTCTAAAATTTCGACAATTTTTTTAGTGTCATCAACGCTCAAAGTTGTTTGCGAAACATAAGCAATTTTTTCAAGATTTTGAATTTCTATATTGCGCGCATCTTCTTCGTTGGTAACCAAAATAACTGGTTTTTTGACGCGCCCTCTCGTGCCTTCAACTTCAGGATGTCCGCGATGCCCGATCAAAATAATTTCGTAATCATCTTCTTCATATTTTTTAGCTTCACGATGAACTTTACTCACTAAAGGACAAGTGGCGTCGATAACATCTAATCCACGATTCAGAGCATCATCTTCAACTTTATCGGAGACGCCATGAGCCGAAAAAATCGTGATAGCGCCGACGGGAATTTGCTCGACTTCATTAACAAAAATCGCGCCTTTTTTACGCAAAGATTCAACGACAAATTTATTATGAACGATTTCGTGACGAACATAAACTGGCGTGCCAAATTTTTCAATCGCTTTTTCGACGGTTTCAATGGCACGAGTAACTCCGGCACAAAATCCGCGTGGTTTTGCAAGAATAATTTTCATAATTTTTAAATTTACGACATTTCTAACATTCTTATCAAAGGCTTGTACGCCTCGACTCTCAAGCTTTCCGGCAATTCAATCTCGCCACCAAATTTTGCCGAATTACCATATTTCATGACTTCATATAATTTTTCTAAATTATTTAATTGCATGTAAGGACAATTGTTGCAAGAACTACAGCCTGCTGTGTTTATAAAAGGACAATCATAAAATTTTCCGAGCGGATTAATTTTTTTCATTTGGTGAATAATATGCGGTTCGGTCAAAACAATGAATTCCAAACCTTGATTTTTCTTGGTAAATTCAATCAAAGATGAAGTCGAGCCAATGTGATTAGCGTATTTTAGCAATGCTTCAGGACATTCCGGATGAGCGATTACCAAGGCTTGCGGATGGTTTGCAATAAGCTTAACTAATTCTTTTTCACTAAATTGTTCGTGAACGATGCAACTACCATTCCACAAAATCATCTTACGCCCCGTTTGCTTCTCGATGAATCTTCCTAAATGTTGATCGGGCGCAAAAATAATTTCTTGATCGCGCGGAAGTTGTTCGATGATTTTTTTGGCGTTAGTTGAGGTAACGATAATGTCGGATAAAGCTTTGATTTCCGCTGAGCAATTGATGTAAGTAATTGCAATCGCATTTGGATGAGATTTACGAAATTCAGCGAAATCGCGAGGCTTGCATGAATCTTCGAGGCTACAGCCGGCTTTGAAATCGGGGATTAAAACCTTTTTTTGCGGTGATAAAATTTTGGCAACTTCCGCCATAAATTTAACGCCACAAAAAATAATTTCATCGGCATTAGTTTTGGAAGCTTGACGCGATAAATCAAGAGAGTCGCCGACGAAATCTGCAATATCTTGAATCTCAGAATCTTGATAAAAATGCGCCAAAATTACGGCATTACGCTCTTTTTTTAGTTTTAAAATTTCGTGTTCGAGATTTGCTGGGATTGAATTCATAGTCTAGTTAAGTCCAATTATTTTATAAACATCATCTTTGGTTTTAGAAGCAATTTGCTTAGCATAAAACCCGCCTTCTTGCAAAATTTTTTGTAAATAAATTTTATCATTAAGCAGTTGAGAAATTTTTATCGAGATGGGCTCGAGACTTGATATTAGAAGGTCAGCCAAATCTTGTTTAAATTTTCCATAACCCGAATTTTCATATTCTAAAGCAATTTCTTGCGGAGATTTTTTTGCAAAAACTGCAAAAATATTGAGTAAATTATGAATTTCTGGACGCGATTCATCAAAGGCAATTGTAGTTGCCGAGTCAGTTTTAGATTTTTTAATTTTTTTCAAAATTTCGTCGGCGGAATCATTTAAATTAATTCGTGAAATTTCTGAAACATCGGATTTGCTCATTTTTTTAGTGCCGTCTTGAAGTGACATGATGCGCTTAACTTCGTTGATAATCAATGGCTCGGGCAATTTAAAATATGGCGTTTTATAGCGACGATTAAAGGCTCCCGCCACATCACGAGTTAGCTCCAAATGTTGTTTTTGATCTTCGCCGACGGGAACGAAATCAGCGTTATAAAGCAAAATATCCGACGCCATCAACACTGGATAAGAATATAAACCGAGATTGGCATTTTTGTTTTCTTGCTCATTTTCGACGCCAATTTTATCTTTAAATTGCGTCATGCGATTCAGCCAACCCATTGGAGTTAAAGTGCCGAGGACCCACGCCAATTCAGCATGCTCGCTTACTTCACTTTGCACAAAAATTTTCGATTTTTGTGGATCAAGCCCACAAGCTAAATAAGTTGCAACTGCAATCAGCACATTATTTTCAAGCTCGCGCGGGTTTTGTTCAAGAGTTATGGCGTGCAAATTCATGACACCAAATAGACATTGATGATTGTCTTGGAGACCAAGCCAATTGCGGATCGCGCCCAAATAATTGCCGAGATGTAAATTGCCCGTAGGTTGTATTCCCGAAAAAACTTTTTTCAAATTAAAAATCTTTAAAGTTGCAAATGAATTGCGCCATTTTAAAATAAAAAACTTGTAAGGCAAGCGGTTGGTCGCTGATTTTAGTTTAAAGCAATTTAAATTTGAAAATCAGAGGAAAGTCCGGACTCCAAAAAAGCATGATACCGGCTAACGGCCGGCGAATTAACTCGTTAAATTTGGTCTCGATCAAGCTTAATAATTAATTTAGGGAAAGTGTCACAGAGAACATACTGCCTTAAGCCTCAAGCAATTGGGGCTGTGTTTGCTCTTCATTTTTTAATGATAAGTTTAGAAATAATTTTTCATTTTCAAAAAATTGAAAAGTTGACGAAAATTTGTTCAAAGTATTTTTAACGAATTACGAGTTATTGAACATTTGCTCAAAGTATTTTTGATAATTACGAGGCGCACAATTTTTTGAGAAGCGCAAGCGTATAACAATACGCGCGCATTCGAAAATAAATTGAGCAACGA
>Ga0209550_10002542_pt1 | contig 17519 bp, 19 predicted proteins | sample LauGreSuBDMM15SN_2_FD_187567 | JGI IMG/M metagenome (GOLD analysis project Ga0209550, IMG submission 187567) | Freshwater lake microbial communities from Lake Michigan, USA - Su13.BD.MM15.SN (SPAdes) (version 5) | ecosystem: Environmental > Aquatic > Freshwater > Lake | place: Lake Michigan...
CCCTCGCCCCTTTGCGGAGAGGGCTGGGGAGAGGGGCACGCGTGAGGAAACTTAGGTGCCACGCGGTGCCCCCACCCCGGCCCTCCCCCAGAGGGGGAGGGAGTAAATCGGGGACTGGCTCAAAGCTAGCAGGGAAATCAGCTTAACTCTCCATCTTGAGCAGTTCTGCGCCTTCGGCCACCTGGTCGCCGGGCACATACATTAATTCGCCCACCTTGCCATCGGCAGGGGCGGCGATGGTGTGCTCCATCTTCATGGCCTCCATCACGGCCAGGGCCTGGCCTTTGCTGACGGTGTCGCCCGCCTTGACCAAGAAAGAAATGATCTTGCCCGGCATGGGCGCGGTGAGGCGACCCCCTTCCTGCGCCGTCTCGCCCGCATGGGCCAGCGGGTCGATCAAGGTGATGCGGGTGGCGCCTTGCGGTGTGAACACATGCGCGACCTCGTCCTGCCAGTACAGGCGGGTGCGGGCTGCGTGTTCGCCCCAGCGCAGCACCAGCTCGCCGCCACGTGGCTCCCTGTGCAGCGGCTGCGGGGCCGCATCGCCCAAGGCCAGTTGCAAGCTGCCATCGCGCTGGTAGCTCAGCTGCGCGTGCAGCGTTTGCTCGCCGTAGGTCAATTCGAACCGGCGCTGCCCCACACCGTGAGAGCGCCAACCGTCACGCGCACTGAAAGGATCGTCCCCTGCTAACGCCTGCTCGACCTGCAGCACATGCGCCACCACGGCGGCCACGGCCAGGGGCGCGCCCACCTTGTCTTGGTCGAACAGCTGCGCGGCTTCGCGCGGGATCAGCGCCGTGTCCAGCTTGGCTTGGGCAAAAGACTCGGTGGCCAGCACATGGCGCAGAAACTGCACGTTGGTGACCAGGCCCACGATGTGCAGCTCGGACAGCGCCTGGTCCAGCCGGGCCAGGGCCTGCGCGCGCGTGTCGCCGTGCACGATGAGCTTGGCCACCATGGAGTCGTAAAACGGGCTGATGGCGTCGCCTTCGCGCACTCCGTCGTCAATGCGCACCATGCCCACCTCAAAGCTGGTGCAGGCCGGCTTGCCATAGACGTGCAGCGTGCCGGTGGCGGGCAGGAACTGCTTGTCTGGATTTTCGGCGCAGATGCGCGCCTCTATCGCATGGCCGCGCAGCGGGATTAGCGCCTGGCTCAGGGGCAGCGGCTCGCCTGCGGCCACCCGCAGCTGCCACTCCACCAGGTCAAGCCCGGTGATGGCCTCGGTCACCGGGTGCTCGACCTGCAGCCGGGTGTTCATTTCCATGAAGAAAAAGCGCATGGACTCGGGTTGGTCGTAGCCGGTCTGCTCGACGATGAATTCCACCGTGCCCGCGCCCACATAGCCCACGGCCTGGGCCGCCGCCACCGCCGCCTCGCCCATGCGCTGGCGCAAGTGCGCGCTCATGCCAGGGGCAGGGGCTTCTTCCAGCACCTTTTGGTGGCGGCGCTGCACCGAGCAGTCGCGCTCGTGCAAATACACACAGTTTCCATGGCTGTCGGCAAACACTTGAATTTCAATGTGGCGGGGGCGCTGCACGTATTTTTCAATCAGCACCGCGTCGTCGCCAAAGCTGTTGGTGGCTTCGCGCTTGCAGCTGGCCAGGGCCTCGGCAAAGTCGGCGGCCTGCTCGACCGCGCGCATGCCCTTGCCGCCGCCGCCGGCGCTGGCCTTGATCAGCACGGGGTAGCCAATGCGGTCGGCCTCGGCCTGCAGCACGGCCGCGTCCTGATTGGCGCCGTGGTAGCCCGGCACCAGGGGCACACCGGCCCGATCCATCAGGCGTTTGGACTCGGCCTTCAAACCCATGGCTGCGATCGCCGAGGCGGGCGGGCCGATGAAGACCAAACCGGCATCGGCACAGGCTTGGGCGAATTCCTCGTTCTCGCTGAGGAATCCGTAGCCCGGGTGAATGGCCTGCGCGCCTGTGGCCTGAGCCGCTTCAATGATGCGCTGCCATTGCAGGTAGCTGTCTTTGGGCGCCGAGCCGCCAATGTGCACCGCCTCGTCGCAGGCGGCCACGTGCTTGGCCTGGGCGTCGGCGTCGGAGTACACGGCCACGGTGTGCAGACCCAGGCGGCGCGCGGTGGCGGCGACTCGACATGCGATCTCGCCACGGTTGGCAATGAGGATTTTCTTAAACATGCTGAACTCCTGTGTAGGGGCTGTGCTTTACTGAGCGCAGGCGGGTGAAGGGGAGGCAGCGCTCGCGGAAGTGGCACAGGGCGGATGCCAGACCACTTGGTCGTCGACGGCATAGAGGCGGCAGGGCTGGCCGGTGCGTGCCTGGCAAAAACCCAGTGCGCGGCCCACGGCCCAATCACCGCTGGCGTGCCCCACCGAGCCGGTCGTACCGATGGCAAAGGCCCGTGGCTTGGGACTCGCCAGAAAGGCGGCATACAGCTTGTTCCGAGCCGCAGTGATGGGCACTTTGTCAGCCTCCTCCACAGCCGCAAAGCCTGAGGGCAAAGGGACGGGCGGCAGCGCGGGGCGGTTCAGCCCCCAACGCCCCAAAAAACGATCCACCACCGCTGTCCAGCGGTCCATGTCGCGCGCAAAGCCAAGATGGCCATCATCCCCAAAGGGACTGAGCTGGACAAACTCGGCCTGGGCACCCCCTTCGGTGAAGGCGCGGTGCCACTGGCGGGGTTGCTCCGCGCCCCAATACAAATCGTTGTCCCAGTAAAGCCAGACCATGGGCGGCTGCCCGGGCAAGGCACGGCGCCACTGGCTGGCAATTTGGGGTGCGGCGCAGGGCCGGCCAGGCCTGGCCTTGGGGTCGCCACCCGTGCCACCTGAGAAATTGATACCGCCTTGCAGACCCTCTGGTCGTCGCATCACGGTGGCCACGCTCGTGAGCCCGCCGACCGACTGGCCGGCCACCCACCAGCGGCTGGTGTCCACCTCGGGAAGGCTGCGCGCAGCTTGCACCACCGCCAGCACCTGGTCGGACGCCGCTTGGCTCATGGCCCCTACCTGGGGAGTGCCACAGCCGCCGCTGTACTCAGGATCAAAATCACCTTGCATCGCCGACCCATAGCCCACGCGGGTGGGCACCATCACAGCCAGGCCCTTGCCCACGAAGTAGCGCGCCTGCTGCTCATAGCGAAAGCGGCTGGTCTGGGCCCGCGCTTCGGGTGAAGTGGCCCGACCATGGTTGAGCACCAACAAGGGGAACGGCCCATCTCCTGGCGGCAGGTACACCGTGACAGGAATGGTGCGCTGCTCACGCCGTCCGTAAAGGTCTTGCACCGACACCTCCACGGGCATCACGCGCTCGCGCAGGTCGCGGGCCTCAGGCTCTGCCACCTGCGACCAGGCGCGGCCTAGCGCAAGCAGTCCCAAAAGGGTTGCCAGCCACAGGTTCCGCAAGTCAGGCCTGTGCATGGCGTCAGACCAGCCAGTTGGCAGGGCGCTTGCCCAGGAAGGACTGCAGGCCTTCTTTGCCTTCGCTGCTCGCGCGAATATCGGCAATCCGGCGTGCGGTTTCTGCGCGCAGTTCGGCGCTCAGTGGCTGGCCGCTGACATCGCGCACCAGCTGTTTGCAGGCTCTCACCGCCGCCGGCCCATTGGCCACCAGCGTGGCCACCAGCTCGGCGACCTTGGCGTCCAGTGCTTCGGGCTCGCACAGCTCATGCACCATGCCCAGGGCATGGGCGTGCGCTGCGCTGAAGCGCTCGGCCGTGACAAAGTAGCGGCGCGCCGCCTGCGCGCCCAAGGCCCGCACCACATAGGGGCTGATGGTGGCGGGTGACAAGCCCAGGCGGGCTTCGGACAGGCAAAAGGTGACGCTGCTGCTGACCACCAGCACGTCGCAAATGGCCGCCAGCCCCATGCCGCCGGCATAGCAGTCGCCCTGCACCCGGCCGACCACAGGCACCGGGCATTGGTCCAGGGTCCAGAGCATGTCGGCGAGCTTTTGCGCGTCGGCCTGGTTTTGCGCCCAGCTGTAGCCGGCCATGTCGCGCATCCAGTTCAAGTCGGCACCGGCGCAAAAGGCCTTGCCGCGTGCGCCCAGTTGCACCACGCGCAAGTCGGGGGCTGTCGACAGCTGCACAAAGGTGTGGGTGAGCTCGGCGATGAGCTCGCTGTTGAAGGCGTTGCGCACATCGGGGCGGTTGAGCCAAACCTCGGCGACGTGGGTGCTGGGGCGCAGAAGTTCTATGGTGTTCATGGTGTTTTTTGGGTTGTTTTTTGTAGGAGCCAGCCTGCTGGAGATTTGTGGCGTGCCGCAATGATTCGTTGACCAGCACGAATCGCCAGCAGGCTGGCTCCTACATGAAGAGGAGATGTCAATAGCGCTTGGCCACTTCTTCAAGCATCACCTCGGTGGCGCCGCCGCCTATGGCCAGCACGCGCGCGTCGCGCCACAGGCGCTCCACCGCAGTCTCGCGGATGTAGCCCATGCCGCCGTGAAACTGCTGGCAGGTTTGCACCACCTCGTTGACCAACTCGCCCGTGAGCGCCTTGAGCATGGAGACTTCTTGAACGATGTCGTGGCCTTGCGTCACCGACCAAGCGCAGTGGTACATGAACTGGCGGGCCGCGCGTGTTTTGGCGTCCAGCATGGACAGGCGCTGGCGTATGGTCTGCTGGTCCCACAGCGTGCCGCCAAAGGCCTGGCGCTGGCGCACATACTCCAGCGTCAGCTTAAGCGCCTGCTGGCAGTGGCCCACGGCCATGGCGCCCAGGGCAATGCGCTCGGTCTGAAAGTTCTTCATCACCGAATAAAAGCCCTTGTGCTCCTCTCCCAGCAAATTGCTGGTGGGAATGCGCACGTTGTCAAAAATCAACTCGGCGGTGTCTGAGGACAACCAGCCGGTTTTCTTGAGCGCGCGGCCCACGGTGAAGCCTGGCGTGCCCTTGTCCACAATAAGGATAGACATGTCGCGCTTGCCCGGCCCGGTTTTGGCCGCCACAAAGTACACATCGGCATGCACGCCGTTGGTGATGAACATCTTTGTGCCATTAATCACCCATTCATCGCCCTCGCGGCGGGCACTGGTGCGGATGCCCGCCACGTCAGAGCCCGCGCCCGGCTCGCTGATGCCTACCGCGCTGATGCACTCGCCGGCGGTGATGCGCGGCATGTATTTGGCTTTTTGCTCGGGCGTTCCCGCATGGTGCAAATGCGGGCTGGCCATGTCGGTGTGCACCAGCACGGTGATGATGAAGCCGGCAAAGGTGGACTGCGACAGCGCCTCGGCAAACACCAGGTTGCTCAGCGCGTCGCCCTCACCGCCGCCGTACTGGCCTTCGTACATCAGGCCCAAGAGGCCCGCGCGCCCCATGCGCTGCAGCACCTCGCGCGGCACCATGCCCTGCTCTTCCCAGGCCTGGGCGTGGGGCTCGACCTCCTTGGCAATGAAACGGGCCACTTGATCGCGCAGCAAGGCGTGTTCGGGGGTGTCGTAAACGGTGGTGGTCATTGGGCTCATTTTTGTCTCCATTCATATTGGGCGGTCCAGACGAGGTCTTCGTCCACCGCATAAAGCTGGCAAGCGCCAGCACCTCTTTTGTTGCAGTTGTCCAAAGTGCGCTGCAGAGGGTCTTCGCTGCCCGCAGCCCAACACATCTTGATGGCCATGGGTGCGTGCACTCCATTCAGTGCATCCAGGCGCGCAAGCCGCGCAGGCTTTCGAAGGCTTGAAAATCGCGATCGCGGTGGAGCAGCGCATAGTCTCGTTCAATGCAGAAACTCGCCACCAGCACATCGATGCCGCTGCGCACGGTAAAGCCCAGTGCTCGCAGGCTGCGGTAGTGTTGAGCGGCAAGTTCGGCAAGCCGGGTGTTGCTGGCGTCTTCCAAGTCAAAACTTTCAAGCAGCAGCTTCGCCTCTCGGTAACTGCGCTCTTGCCTAAAGCCTCGGAGGACCTCAAAGAAAACAAGGTCTGGCACCACAATTCGGACTTCTCCCTGGTCCAGCAGGGACGCAAGCATGTCCACGGCCGGGTGGTCAGCGGCGTTGAAAAAGTCGATCCAGACGCTGGAGTCAACGACCAGCATGTGGTTTGCGCTTGGTATTGACAAGGGGCAATGGGGTCGGCTCCTGCACCCTTTGCGCAGGCTCGGCAGCAGGCTGGGTCCAGTCGACGCTGTCGTCGCCCTCCCACTTGAGCTTGCCACGCCACTTGAGCACTTCGCGGTAAGCTGCTTGGCGGGACAACAGCTTGAGGCCTGCCTCCACTGTTTCTTTCTTTGTGGTGTAGGGCCCCGCTTGCATGGCCTTGGCCAATAACTGGTCGTCAATATCGATGTTGGTTCTCATGATGTGTATCATCCTCATTTAATATACACACTCTACATCACATTCTGAAAACACCAAATTTGGGCTCGCCAATGGGCGCATTGAGTGAAGCGGACAGGCCCAGGGCCAGCACGCGGCGGGTGTCGGCGGGGTCAATCACGCCGTCGTCCCACAAGCGGGCGCTGGCGTAATAAGGGTGGGACTGGTGGCCAAACTGGTCCAAGATGGGCTGCTTGATGGCCTGCTCTTCTTCGGCCGACAAGGTGCCGCCCTTGGCCTCGACCGCGTCGCGCTTGACGGTGGCCAGCACCCCGGCGGCCTGCTCGCCGCCCATCACGCAAATGCGGGCGTTGGGCCACATCCACAAAAAACGCGGCGAGTAAGCCCGGCCGCACATGCCGTAGTTGCCTGCGCCGTAACTGCCGCCAATGATGATGGTGAACTTGGGCACGCTGGCCGTGGCCACGGCCGTGACCATCTTGGCGCCGTGGCGGGCAATGCCCTCGCTCTCGTACTTGCGGCCCACCATGAAGCCGGTGATGTTCTGCAAAAAAATCAGCGGCGTTTTGCGTTGGCAGCACAGCTCAATGAAGTGCGCGCCTTTTTGCGCGGACTCGGAAAACAGCACGCCATTGTTGGCAATGATGCCCACGGGCATGCCTTCAATGTGCGCAAAGCCGCACACCAGCGTGGCGCCAAAGCGGGCCTTGAATTCATGGAACTCGCTGCCGTCCACGATGCGGGCAATGACCTCGCGCACGTCGTAGGGTTTGCGCGTGTCGGTGGGAATCACCCCGTAGAGCTCCTGGCCGTCGTACAGCGGCGCTGCGGGGGGACGCAGCTGAACATCGGGCCGCTTGACACGGTTGAGCGTGGCCACGGCCTGGCGGGCCAGGGCAATGGCATGGGCGTCGTTGTGGGCCAGGTGGTCGGCCACGCCCGACAGGCGGGTGTGCACGTCGCCGCCCCCTAAATCTTCGGCCGAGACAATTTCACCAATGGCGGCTTTGACCAAGGGCGGGCCACCCAAAAAGATGGTGCCCTGGTTCTTAACGATGATGGTCTCGTCGCTCATGGCAGGCACATAAGCGCCACCGGCCGTGCACGAGCCCATGACCACGGCTATTTGCGCAATGCCCTCCGCGCTCATGTTGGCCTGGTTGTAGAAGATGCGGCCAAAGTGGTCGCGGTCGGGGAACACCTCGTCTTGGTTGGGCAAGTTGGCGCCGCCCGAGTCCACCAGGTAAATGCAGGGCAGCCTGTTTTGCTGGGCCACCTCTTGGGCGCGAAGGTGCTTTTTGACCGTCATGGGGTAGTAGGTGCCGCCCTTGACGGTGGCATCGTTGCAAATGATCAGGCAGTCCACGCCGCTGACACGGCCCACGCCCGCAATCACCCCGGCGCAGGGCGCCTCACCTTTGTACATGGCGTGCGCGGCCAGCGGCGAGAGTTCTAAAAAAGGGGTGCCCGGGTCCAGCAGCATTTGCACGCGCTCGCGCGGCAGCAATTTGCCGCGGGCCACATGCTTGGCGCGCGCAGCCTCGCCGCCACCGGCTGCCGCCTTGGCCACTTGCAGCTGCAAGTCGTCCACGGCCAGCTGCATGTGCGCCGCGTTGGCCTGAAAGTCGGCCGAGCGGGGGTTGAGTTGGGAGGTCAGCACGGACATGGGGCGGGTCTTTCAAATAGGAGCGAATCGCTTTGGCCTGAGCTCAAGGGCCGGGTGAGCGCTGCCTCAAGCATACGAGGCCAAGGCCCCTGCGGGCTGGTCTTGAGGTTGCATTTGCTGCCAGTACAAACCCGAAATGCTGCCAAGCTCAGGCACACTCAGGGCCTATGAGCCCGCCTGCTGCATCAACCCCACCGCGGGCCTTGACGCCCATGGCTTTTGCAAGGGCCATTTTGAGCGCCTACCAAGCGGCGGAAATGAGTGTTGCCGGGGCGCTGGCGGCTGCACAAATCACGCCAGACATGGCCAAGCAAGCCCACGGCCGCATCACGGCGGCGCAAATGGAGGCGCTGTCTGCCCATGCCATGCACGAGCTCAACGACGAGTCCCTGGGCTGGAGCCGCCGGCCCCTGCCCTGGGGCAGCTACGGCATGTTGATCCGCGCCTCGCTGAGCGCGCCCACCCTGGGCGTGGCACTCAAACGCTGGTGCAGGCACCATGGCTTGATTTGCGACAACGTGGCGCTGCGCATGGAGTCTGAGGGCCAGGGCGATTCAGCCAGCATCGTGCTGGACATGCACGAGCCCCTGGCCGCAGATCCGGAGTTCTGCGCCGTCTCGCTGCTGCGCAACCTGCACGGCGTGGCGTGCTGGTTGATTGACTCGCGCCTGGGCCTGCAGAGCGCCGAATTCCCCTACCCCGCGCCACCGCATGCCGACGTGTACCCTCTGCTTTTTCCCGGTCCCATCGTCTTTGCAAGTGCCCACCAAGCTGGCACACGGACAGCCAGGCTGAGACTGGACAAGCGCTACCTGGACTTGCCCATTCGCCGAGACGAAAAAGCGCTGCGGCAGATGCTGCAACGGGCGCTGCCGCTGACGGTGCTGCCCTACAGGCGCGACCGCCTGCTGGTGCGCCAAGTGCGCCAGGCGCTGCTGCAGCACGCCCAAGCCACCCACAACGCCCAAGCCCTGGCCGAGTTGCTGCACCTGTCGGTGCGCACCCTGCACCGCCAACTCAAGGAAGAAGGCACCTCCTTGCAGGCACTCAAAGACGAGGTGCGCAACGAACACGCCAAAGAGCTGCTGCAGCGCAGCCACAAGCCCATCAAACAAGTGGCCGCAGCCGTGGGGTTCATGAATGAGAAAAGCTTTATCCGTGCTTTCAAAGCGTGGACGGGGCAGACCCCGGCAGCGTTCAGGGACGGCACGCTGGATGTCAACCATTGAATGATGTCTAAACCCGCCAGGTCCCGCGTCAAGGCGTGCGAACACTGCAAAGAGGTGAGCTCAACGCTTTACAGAGTTGCGCATGATGCAAGCGCATCTTGGGTGCTGATTTGCAACGCGTGCCGGCTCAAAGTGGCCAGCCAGCCCCTTTATCGCTACGGCGGTACGTGGAAGTCAGACAAGCGACATTGAGCGTTCTACGGCGATAGAGTCAAGCCGCGGTCGTTGCAAAACGAAAATTCAAAAAAACTGCTGGTTTTTTGAAATCGCTTTACAGTTGAATCAATTAATTTTCATATTTGCCATGAACTCATCAAACACTCCAACTGCGGTTTCGACCTTGATCTTTGCAGGCATGGCCAGCCTTTTTTCTGGTGCCGCTTTTGGCCAAGCAGACCCGGTCAAGATGGTCGATGCCTTTGAGGCTTCTGGCGGAAAGTTTGAAGGCTACAGGCGCTCAGGCGCCAAAGGCGTTTGTGCCACTGGGGAGTTTGTCGGTCTTGCAGCGGGCCGGGCCTTGTCGGTGTCGTCAGCTTTCAGCGGCAAGCCCGTGCCCGTGCTTGTTCGTTTTTCCACAGGCGGTGGCAACCCCAAGGCCCCTGACAACGCCAAGAGTCAGCGCAACTTGGCCCTTCAATTCAACTTGCCACGCAATGAAACTTGGTTGATGGGCAATATCTCTGCGCCCGTTTTCGGCAGTTCAAGCCCCGAGCAATTGATGGCACGACTTGAAGCACTCAAGCCCAACCCAGAAACCAAACGCTCCAACCCAGACAAGATCAAGGCCTTTGCTGACGCCAACCCCGAGACCTTGCTGCAAGGCAAACACTTTGCCAGCCAGCCTGTGCCTGCCAGCTACGCCAAGGTCAATTACTGGGGTGTTCATGCCTTCGCTTTTGTGGATGCCAGCGGCAAAAAGCAATTCGGCAAGTGGATTTTTGAGCCCGTAGGCGGCACAGAAGGCCTGACTGATGAAGAGGCCAAAGCCAAAGGAGCTGACTTTTTGTTTGACGATATTCGGCAGCGGGTGGCGGTCGGGAATGTTGCCTTTGATTTCAACTTGCAGCTCGCTCAGCCAGGCGACAAGCTTGACAGCGCCACCACGCCTTTGCCAGAAGACCGAAAGAAAGTCATGCTGGGTCGGTTGACGATCAAATCGGTGGCGGCCGACGCCTCAGGCCCCTGCGTTAACATCAATTTCAACCCCATGGTGTTGCCCAAAGGCGTGGAGGCATCATCCGATCCGATGTTGCTTGGCCGGGCAGCACCTTATGCAGTGTCCATGGGTCGGCGTTTGTCTGAAGGTGCCAAGCAGTAAAAAAAGGGCTTTCAAAAGGCACGTTCTGAACGCGGCAGTCTGAGGTTAAATTCTAGTTTTTAACATCAGACATTCACCTTTTGGGAGTTTTTTAATGTCTTTGCTCAGTCGTTTTTCCACCTCCCTCGGTTTGGCAGTGATGCTCACCGCCTTGGCGAGCGCGCCTGCTTTCGCTGCGGGCGAAGACACCACCGCCCCACCCAAGCCCACACCCACGCCGCGCTGCCCAAGCGGTCAGATTCACGACCAAAAATCCAACAAATGCGTTTCCGCCAATTCGAGTGCGGTTGACGACAAAGACCGTTACCAAGCCGTTCGGGAACTGGCCTATGCCGAAAAGTACGCCTCGGCTGCCTCGGTGCTGGACGCCATGGCCAACCAGCAAGACGATAAAGTGCTCACCTACCGTGGTTTTTTACTGCGCAAAACTGGGCAGTTTGAAAAGGCGATGACAGTTTATGAATCGGCTGTCGCGGCCAACCCCAATAACTTGCTGGTTCGCTCTTACATGGGTCAAGGCCTTGTCGAAGCTGGCGACTTGGTGGGTGCACAAAAGCAGCACCAAGAAATCTTGGCACGCCGCGGCCAAGGCACTTGGGCTGAGGTGTCTTTGCGCACGGCTCTGGCCACAGGCAAAACGCACAGCTATTAAGAGCAGGGCATCAAGCCAGCAAGTCATTTAAAAACTCGTGCGCCACCTTGATCTGGACAGCGCCCAATGTGTAGCTGTGTCGCGCATGGCGCACCAGTTGCACGGCTTGCACGGGGGCTTTTTCAAGGGCAAAGCGCTGCAGCGCGCGATGCGGTTTGTCGTCTGACAGCTTGCACTCCACCAGGTGTGTGAGTTGGTTTTTGTCGCTCAGGGCAAAGTCGACCTCGGCGCCGTCTTTGGTGCGTATGTAATGCAGCCCTGCTTCTTTGCCCTGCACGTCGTGCTGCCACTGCACCTGCTTGAGCAAGGCAGTGGCAACCAGGTTTTCAAAGCGCAGGCCGTCGTCGCCTTCCACCAAGCCGGTGTCGTAAAAGTAGACCTTGGGGGTTTGCAGGGTGGCGCGGGCAATGTTGTCATGCCAGGGCCGCACCACAAACACAATGTAGAGCGCCTCCAGAATGTCGAGGTACTTTTTGAGCGTGACGGGCGAGACGCCCAAATCGCGCGCAATGCTGGCCAGGGACAGGGGCGAGCCCACACGCGAGCGCAGCAGCTGGGCAAACAGGCGAATGGCGTTGAGCTCTTGAATGCGTGAGAACTCCAGCACATCGTTGCGCACCAGCCCGTCAAAGTACTGCCTGCGCCAGCGCTCGGCCTGCTCCTTGTCGGGGGCCAGGCAAGGCTCGGGAAAACCACCACGCTCCAACAAGTGGGTGAGCGCCGCATCAGGCGCGGCCCCGGTTTGCGCGCACCATTCCCGCACCGACAAGGGATGCAGCCGCACCCCAAAAAAACGCCCGGCCAAAGACTCACCGCTTTGTCTGAAGGTGTCCAGGCGGGCGCTGCCGGTGACCAGCAACTGCTGGCTGGCCGCTTTGCCGTCGTACACGCCTTTGAGCCAGGCCTTCCAGCCCGCCATTTTGTGAATTTCGTCCAGCACCAGCAGCGGCGCTTGCGGGTTCCACAGCTGTTTGCGCACCAAGGCCCGGTCGGCAAGCACGTCGTAATTCAGGTACTGGCCGCCTTGCCGCTCTAACAATTGCCGGCTGAGCGTGGTTTTGCCCACCTGGCGCGGGCCAGTGAGGAACACCATTTTTTGGGCCAGATCGGCCTGCACACGGTCATCAAGGTAGCGCTTCATGGCCTTATTTTGCGACTTTTTGATGCAAAATTGAATAATAGTCGCGACTTTTATTCAAAGTACCTTCAAAAAGTCGCATTTTTGAGAGCTTTTCCATTGCTGAGTCCTGGCTGAGTTCGCCGTGTCTAGCGCTCGCCACTCCTGCGCGGCCACTCATTTGCCACCTAGAGCCGCAACTCCCGCATGTGCCCAAACACATGCGACGCGCCCGCCGCCCGCAGCGGCGCAGTGTCCACGCCCTCAGGCGCATAAGCCCACACCGTGGCGCCGGCGGCCACGCCGGCCGTGATGCCCACGGTGGTGTCTTCCACCACCAGGCAGTGCGCCGGGTCCACGCCCAGGTGGGCGGCGGCGGCGAGGTACACGTCGGGGTGGGGCTTGCTGCGCGGCATCTCGTGGCCGCTGAAAATGCGGCCCTCAAAGTACGCATGCAGGCCGACCTGCTTGAGCATCATCTCGACCTTGAAGCGGTCGGCACCCGAGGCTACGGCGATGCGGCCTTGGCAATGCGCATGCAGGTGTTCGACGGCCTCGTGGATGCCGTCCATGGCGGTGATGTCCAGGCTCAGGCGTTCATTGCGGCGCAAGAAAAACTGGGCCAGCCACTCGTCGGTGAGCGGCACGCCGGTGTGGGACTCGATGAGCTCGCGCTGGCTCTTGACGGTGTGGCCAACAAAGCGCTGCATGCACTCGGCCAGGCTCATGCGCCAGCCTTGCTCTTCAAACATGTCGCGCAGCACGCCGCAGGTGAGGGCTTCGCTGTCGACGAGCACGCCGTCGCAGTCGAACAAAATGGCTTGAAAGGTCATAGGGCGAGATTTTAGGAAAAACTGGTCACGCGGATGGCCGGGCATGAGCCGTGGTCAAACCAGGGGGCTTGAGGATGCGCGAAAGGCCAGGTCAGTGCTGAAAAAAGGCGATACAGACCTTGGCGCGAACTTCAGGCCCACCAACCCGTCACTGCTGCCCACAGCCAGCCCCCGGCCAGCGCCAGGACTGTCAGACCAACCAAGCCCAGCAGCAGCGAGGCCACCATCATCACACCGTCTCGGGTGAGCAGGCCCAGGCCAAAGAGCAACAGGGACACGGCCGGGAACAGATTGCCCAGAGGGATAGGTAAAAAAATGATGAAGGCCATGAACGTCACCCAACTGGCCCAGGCCCAGTGCAGCCGAGGGCTGTAAAGCGCCTGCCAGCGGGGCCGCAGGTGGCGGTGGGCAAAGGCGTACATCCAGGCCAGCCAGCGCAAGACCTTCAAAGCCGCCTGGGGGCCCAGCTTGAGAGCACGCAGACGCTCCAGTCGGGGGGCTTCCTCGCCCCTGGCCCAGCGCCAGGCCCAAGCGAAGATGCCCAGGCTGAACAGCATGCCCGCCCCCGCCACAGGCACGGTGGTGATGAGGGCCAGCAAAATGAGCAGCACCCCCATGGTGGCTTGGCCATGCATGGCCAGCAACTGCTGCAGCGACAAGGGCTCGCAGGCCTGGCCGCGCAGTTGGGCCAAGCGCCTCTGCCTGGCCTCGCGCACAAAGCGGCGGATCAAGGCGGCGTCAAGCAAGCTGTGCGTGTTCCAGGAGTGGCTCAAGCGGCCACCCGTCGCGAGCGACGGCCCAGCAGCACATGCGCTGCGACGGCCAAACCCAAGACCAGCAGCAGCACCAGGCCCCAAAGCAGCCACAGCACCACGCTCAACAGAGAAGCGACACCATCCATAGAGGGCAACATAGAAGCCATGGGTGCCAACCATTGCAGCCCAGCGCTCAGCAAGGACTGCACGGCCTGCAGCCAAGCCGTGTCCACCCAAGGACTGAGCCAAGTAGGCCAAGGCAAGGTGTCAAGCGGGGGCAAGGCGCCCGCCAACTGGGGCAACTGCACCGCCAGCCAGGGCAGCAGCTGAGCCAACAGGGCCATGCCTGCGGTCCAGATGAACAGCAACAATGCAGTGATTAGCCAAAGTCCCACTTTCAATGAAATTCTCCTTGCTTTGAGGAGGACATTGTGGGGTCGGTGGCCAGCCCACAAAGCCCCGACGGGTTTTATTCTCTTTAGGCGCTGGCCTGCAGGCGAATCTTCGAGCAAGGCAACAGCCCGTTTGTCGCCACCATTCGCCAGCAGGCTGGCTCCTACAAAGACACAGCGACAAAGCGCTTGGTTCCCTGTAGAAGCTTGCCTGCAAGCGAATCTTCTAGCGAGGCAACAGCCCGTTTTCCGCCACCATTCGCCAGCAGGCTGGCTACAACAAAGACACAGCGACAAAGCGCTTGGTTCCCTGTAGGAGCTTGCCTGCAAGCGAATCGCGGCCAGCTCAGGGCTTGAAACAGCGCGGCCATTGCAGCGCGCAAGCGCAAGGCGCGTCAGACACCAGGCGCATCAGAGCTTGCCGTCCAGGTAAAACCAGCGCCCGACCTCGCGCACAAAGCGGCTGCGTTCATGCTGGCGCACGGCTTTGCCGCCCACGCGAAAGCGGGCCACAAACTCCACCTCGGCCGCGTCCGGGCCGCACAGCGTGTGGCTGCGCACCTCCAACCCCAACCACTTGTGGGCATCCAAGCTGAGCTCGGCCGGGCGCGTGCTGGCGTGCCAGGTGGCCAACACATACGCCTCGCGGCCCAGCACAAAAGCTGTGTAGCGCGAGCGCATGAGCCGCTCGGCCGTGGGGGCCGCCTCACCATCGAGCAGGGGGCCGCAGCAGTCGCTCAAGGGCAGGGGCGCACCGCGCTCAGTCGCATGGCCGCAGGGGCATACGGGCATGGACAAGCTCAGCCTTTGCGCGCGGCGCTTTCTTTTTTGTGCTCGTCCATGGTGACGATGGGCGCGCTGTCCTTTTTCCAGGCGGCAAAGCCGCCGTCAATATGGGCCACGTTGGTCATGCCCATGTCTTGCAATGTCTTGGTGGCCAGGGCGCTGCGCCAGCCGGCGCCGCAAAACAGCACAAACTCTTTGGACTCGTCGGCAAACACCGGCTTGAAGTAGGGCGAGGCCGGGTCCACCCAAAACTCCAACATGCCGCGCGGGGCCAGCAGGGCGCCGGGCAAGGTGCCGTCGCGCTCGAGTTCGCGGGGGTCACGGATGTCGACGATCTGCAGGCGGCCGTCGGCCAGGCGCTCGCGCACCTGCGCCACGCTGTAGGTGGTGACCTGGGCCATGGCTTCGTCGACGAGTTGCTGAAAACCTTTGGTGATGGGCATGGGTGTCTTTCAGGGGGTGAATGAATCAGCTGAGCAAGGCGCGCTGGATGAGGATTTTCTGAATGTCGCTGGTGCCTTCGTAAATTTGGCACACGCGCACGTCGCGGTAAATGCGCTCGACGGGAAAGTCGCTCACATAGCCGTAGCCGCCCAGGGTTTGCAAGGCGGCGCTGCACACGCGCTCGGCCATTTCGCTGGCAAAGAGCTTGGCCATGGCCGCTTCCTTCAAGCAGGGCAGGCCAGCGTCGCGCAGGGCGGCGGCATGCCAGGTGAGCTGGCGAGCGGCCTCCAATTCGGTGGCGCAGTCGGCCAGCCGAAAGCCGACGGCCTGGTGGCTCATGAGCGCCACGCCAAAGCTCTCGCGCTGGCGGGCGTAGTCCAGGGCCACCTCCAACGCGCTGCGCGCCATGCCCACGCTTTGGGCGGCAATGCCTATGCGCCCGCCTTCCAGGGCCGACAGCGCAATTTTGTAGCCCTCGCCTTCGGCGCCAATCAGGTTCTCGGCCGGGACGCGGCAGTCGTCAAAATTGATTTGCGCGGTGTCACTCGAATGCTGGCCCAGCTTGTCTTCCAGGCGCGCCACTTGGTAGCCGGGCGCAGAGGTGGGCACGATGAAGGCGCTCATGCCTTTTTTGCCCGCGCCCTTGTCGGTCACGGCAATGACGATGGCCACCTGTGCGTTCTTGCCGCTGGTGATGAACTGCTTGACGCCATTGAGCACGTACGCATCGCCCTGCTTGTGCGCCGTGGTGCGCAGGGACGATGCGTCACTGCCGGCCTGCGGCTCGGTCAGGCAAAACGCACCCAGCATCTGGCCTTGGGCCAGCGGCGTGAGCCACTGCTTTTTTTGCACCTCGTTGCCGTAGCGCATGAGGATGGCGTTGACCGGACAGTTGGTGACTGAAATGGCGGTGCTGGTGCCGCCGTCGCCGGCGGCAATTTCTTCGAGCGCCACAGCCAGCGTGAGGTAGTCCAGCTGGGCGCCGCCGTACTCCTCGGGCACGCACATGCCGTAGGCGCCCAGCGCGGCCAGCCCTTGGTGAGCGGCGTGGGGAAAGGCGTGGGTTTTGTCCCACTCACCAGCGTGCGGCCAGAGTTCGCGCTGGGCAAAGTCGCGCATGGCGTCCCGCACCATGGTTTGGTCGGCGTTGAGCAGCATGACAGGTGTCCTTAGAGAGTGTGAGGTGGGGCGTGCATTACCAGGGGATGGTTGCACCGTCATGGTTGATGAAAGCGCCTTGCTGGCTGAGCTCAAGCTGGGCCAGGGTGCGGCGCATGTTCGTCACGCTGGCCTGCACCGTGAGAGGCGCCTGCTCGCCACCCATGTCGGTTTGCACCCAGCCGGGGCTGAGCGCCAGCAAGATGTTTTGAGGGTAATCGGGCTGGGCCGCGTGCACCGCCATGTTGAGCGCGGCTTTGCTGGCGCGGTAGAGCCAGCCGTAGCTGCTGGCGCAGTCGGCGATGCTGGCCATTTGGCTGCTGATGAAGGCCATGGCCGCCTGGGGCAAGAGCTGCGGCGCCACCTGCGGCAGCACCTGCATGGCGCCCAGCAGGTTGGTGCGCATCACGCGGTCAAAGTCGGGTTGGGTGGGCGGCGTGAGCGCGCCTGGCCTGGCCATGACGCCGGCCACGTACAGCGCCAAATCCAGCACCTCGCCGTCCAAGGTCCAGGACAGGCGGCTGACGCTGGCCGGGTCGGCCACATCGAGCTGAAACGCTTCGCAGCCCAGCGCCTGCAGGCGCTCCAGGCCGGCCTCATCGCGCGCCGTGGCCAGCACGCGCCAGCCCTCGGCCGAGTACTGACGGGCGAACTCCAGGCCAATGCCGCGTGAGGCGCCGAGGATGAGGATGGTGTTCATGATGGGTTCCCCTCGTTGACGGCAGCTGCTTTTGGAAAAGAAAACAAGACGCCGCGTGCATTATTTTGACTGTCTCCGCCTCTGGGGGAAGGCCGGGTTGGGGGCAAGCGAGTCACCACCGTTGCCTCACGCGTGCCCCTCTCCCCAGCCCTCTCCCCAAAGGGGCGAGGGAGCAAAGTCAAGGCGCCGAATTTGTCCCTCCCCCTCTGGGGGAGGGCCGG
>Ga0209550_10002543_pt1 | contig 17516 bp, 15 predicted proteins | sample LauGreSuBDMM15SN_2_FD_187567 | JGI IMG/M metagenome (GOLD analysis project Ga0209550, IMG submission 187567) | Freshwater lake microbial communities from Lake Michigan, USA - Su13.BD.MM15.SN (SPAdes) (version 5) | ecosystem: Environmental > Aquatic > Freshwater > Lake | place: Lake Michigan...
TCTGATGGTCTTTCTGATGGTCTTTCTGATGGTCTTTCTGATGGTCTTTCTGATGGTCTTTCTGATGGTCTTTCTGATGGTCTTTCTGATGGTCTTTCTTGTCTTGTTCCTGACCTTTCTCTTTCTCTCGACGTGGTTTATATTTTAAATAATTGCAAATATTGGCGTCATTTAAAATATAGGAATCAAGACCCGAAAGGATTCCTGTGTCGTGTTGGTAGGCAATTGAATTCATTTTTCTGCTGCTAAGCTATTATGTATAGTGTCCTTGTCTTTAATATCTTTTGAGAAATAGGTATTACGGTACTCCTCCTTTTGCTGTTCAATAGAGCTTAATGTGGACTCTTGTGCGTTAACGTACTTGATGTAGAGAAACAGTTCCTCCAATACGTCGTCTTCCATCTCCGACAAATTGATGTGGACACCGTATTTGTTTTCATTGAGCATGACGTTTTTTTTATATAAAATGCGCAAAATTTCCACTTGGTTGAATTTGTTCATTCCTTCAATGGACTCCCTTAAATAGTTGAGTTCACTGACAGAAAAACGATTGATATCATTGGTTGATACGATGGCTTCCATAGTATGAGTATGTGTAGTTCGTTAGTTACATGTAATCATCACGTTGTATTTAACATGGTTTTTTATATATTTTATTATTTTGGAAAAATGGGAAAATGGGAAAATGGGAAATAGAAAAATGTCAATTTTTAATTTTCACAACTCAAATTTCACATTTCAACTTTCTGGTTTACTCAAATGCAATTTAATTTACGTTAGTTTATGACAATGCGTTGTTGCTTGGAAGGGCTTGGTCTCCGTGTCTTGGGCTCTTTGTCACGTTTTAATTCACCAATAATCGAGATGGCCTTGTCATTCAATTCAAAGCGTTGACCAATCACCCGGACATAAATGGTGTCTCCGATTTGCACGTCATTGAAGTGTGGCGAATTGTAATGATGGTCTTTGGCAAGAAACACCACAATCGGCGATGGCACCTCTGTTTTGCTCTCTGCACGAATACCCGCTTTGACGGAGTTGCGCACGATACACTCAATAATCATTCCTTCGACCGGATAGCAGATTAAGCACTCAAACACCACCTCAAAGACAATGTTGCTTCCACGTTCAATAACTCCACTCGAGTGGTTAATGATTTTAGTGGAATGCGCCTTCACAAACCCCTCTGCAAGACACTTTCCTTCGAAATGGGTTTGAATGTACTCTTCAATCACTTTGTGTAGATTGTCACCAATAACGGTGATAGGCAAGACCACTTTCTTGGTCAAAAGACATCGCGAGTAGATGGACTGCGATGCAAATTTGGGTTCGGTGCGTTGTTTTGTCTTTGGGGGTTGTTCCATGGTTGAGTTTGTGTTGTATATATCTATAGAGTATATTTTATATTTTTGTTTCAATTTTATATTTTATTTGCACAACATCCAAAATGCAAAATTCTACAATTGGGACACTTGCTTCGAAAACCCGTAATACAGTGCCATTTCGGGTGTGAAGAACCATCGTTTGCCGTTGTGCTTTCTCTCGTCGAAGAGCCGCATGACGAATTCTATCACTGTACACAATGCCAAATTGCTCACGTCCGTAGACAAGTTGAATACCCCCTCGGTTCCCAGGATGTCGTTTAACTTGACGAGATTTAACTTGCGTGAGGCTTGAGAACACCTAGCTCCTTTGTCTTTGCCCGTGGCCGCAGCTCCCATCCGCTTTGTCTTGAAGACAAATCCATCTCCTGTGTCGTGTCCCATGAATCCGACTGTGCTATTGCAGTGCTCTATGTCTGCAGCCAACCGTGGCGGAAGCATACGGTCAATGAGTTCCTTGTCAACGAGGTCAACAGGCAACCACGTATTTTCGGGGCTCAAGTAGAGCAGGATTTGCTCCTTCTCTGGAGTGTATGCCAGAAATACTATCAGGTTGGACACTTGGAACGTGTTCTTTTCAAAGTAATCTTTGCTGTATCTCTCTGCCGTTCCCGTGCGAAGCATGTCGAGCGAATACAGATAATTCATCAACGTGACCTTCTCATCGTATTGCAATTCCTCAATCAAATGTGCAACAACAAACGAAAAGAAGATGTCTACGTCTCCTGGAAATCTTTTCTGAATTTCCATCAAGGCAACGCTGCAATGTTTCTCCCAATCTTTGTCTCCTCGTAATTGCATTTTCTGTCCTATGTTCGCTTTGACCACGTCGAAACGGTCTGCCATGTTTTGCATGAGTTGTCGGCCCTTTGAAACCACCGGAATGTCCGGAAGGGTGTTTTTCTGCGCTGTCACGACCCCTTCTTTCAAATCAAACTGAATCACCTTATGCTTGTAATCTATGGGCATCGACCTGTCGTAGATAGAGGCATTCCTGTTGGCCAATTCCAACGGTTGAAAGAGATAGTACTCCCCAACATTGACCAGTCGCCCGTTTCGTTTGTATTTGTCGACGATAAACTCATTATCACTGTTGACCAGATGACTGAGTGCAAAGTATATTTGAATCAAGGGATATTTTTTCGGAATATTCACTGCATTGATGAGTTTCTCTTTTTGATAGAAGAATTCCTCTTGGAAAAGAAACCGTATTTTGCGTAAAATAGCTTCCAAATTGGCCAATGCATACGATTCGTCATACGTATCTCTGTTTGCATGGGCTTCGTCAAGAACCGCGTTCGGACGGCAGTGATAGTCACACGAAGGCATGTAATCACATGCGGGAGAGAAGGGGGCATCCCCGACTCGGAAATCCTCGAGAATCTCGCCATTGGACAATTGCTGTCGAATACCTATGTCCATTTTTGTTTGTGTGAAATTGGTTTGGTCGTGGTGCAGAAGGCAGTCCACAGCGGTCTCTTTTAAGACACGTGTTAGCTTTCCTATTTGCACAGCTTTGTACTCTGCCAATCTGTACACATACAAATCAGCTGCTTCTTCAATGTTTTTACTGAGAATGGTGCCATGCATATAAATTTCGACATTTCGTTCCAACAAGGGCAAGTCCTTGTGCGAAAAATTACGCACCGCGCGTCCCACGATTTGCTCTATGCGGTTCATGTTGAACCAAGGGTCGAGGATATGAACCTGTCGAATGAACTTGAAATCGGTGCCTTCCGAACCAGCTCTCGATATGAGAATGACCTTGATTTTATGGCCGTCTTTGTTGTCACTGTTGGTCAATGCTTTCACCTCGTAGTCGTTGTTGGGAGAGAGACGGCGGTCGCCCGTGATGAGAGCATACCGAGCAGGCATAAAGGGCATCCCTGGAGGCGGTGTGCGGTCCATCGTCCGAACATCCACTGCGGCAGCGGGTGGAGAGCGAAAGAGAGACTGTGTGTTCTCTCCGAATCTACTGAACCCCATTTGCTCCAGCGCAAGCGCCATAGGAATCAACCCGCTCTCAAGGTACTGTGAGTAAATGAGGAGAATACCTTCCGACACTCTCTTGGTGTCCGGGTTGCGAATGCAATTTAACACACATTTTATTTTGGCACTGTATTGGCCAATAACATCATGTGCGAAAATGGGTCCATACGTACTCAACGTAGAACTTCGATATTCAAAGTCCCCCTTTTTTATGTCCGACTCTTCAAATTTCATCATTCTTCGGAGGCCTTTCATGCCGGTGAGTATGCCTTGCGAAAGAACGACATTGGTTTGCATGAGTTCTGATGATGAAGACGAACTGTCACCTCCGTTCATGAATTCATATGGGTCCTCGGAAGAATATGATGAAGTTTCGTCTTCTTCGTCTTCTTCGTCTTCTTGGTCTTCTTGGTCTTCTTGGTCTTCTTCGTCTTCTTGGTCTTCTTGGTCTTCTTCGTCTTCTGCTTGGTCTTCTCCTTGGTCTCCTTGGTTTTCTTGTCCACTCTCTTCTTGCTGCTTCTCCACCTCTACCGCAATTTTGCTGATACTAGGAGCTAGCTCTTTGGAAAATGCTTCTTCAGGCAATCTTGCTAACGCTTGTTGCAATCCCACAACAGGATAAGCAATGATAAGTGCCTCCAAGGGTTTTTGCAATTCTGCGTAGCCAAACATTACTTTCTTTCCTTTGGTCGTGGTCCGTTTGCTTTTGGCATGACGCATCATGTATACAATGTATTTGTAACAACAATATTGGCATTGACCACAGTCTGTAGTGGGACATTTTAGTTTGGTGAGATACAAACTCAATATGCGCTTTCTGTCTTCATGGGGAATGGTCATCAGATTGAGCTGATGGGTTGGATAGGGCAAGGAATCGGAAAAAGTGCGTTGGGGGGCAAACAACTTGGGGTACACACGGTAAGGAAAAGTGTATGGATGCTCCCCACGTACAAACGAGATATAACCTGTAACCTTTCGTATCAACAACTCCTCGCCTCCGTCCTGGAAGGCGCCGTCTGCGCGAAATATCTCGTTTTCTTTCACTGTGCCTCTACGGTCGTTCATGTTCATGATATTCAACAGCCAAACAATTTCTTTGTAGCTGTTGTACATGGGTGTTGCAGAGAGAAAGAGGAAGCGAAGCCCTTGGGCAGCCTTGACGACATACTCCAAATGCGTGGACACTATCTTGTTTTCGCTGTTGTCCGTGCTGCGGACATTGTGCACTTCGTCGATGACAATGAGACGGTCGTTGAACTCATTTCGTAGTTGTTGAATGGCAAACTTGCTCAGCTCACCGAGTTTACGGGATTCTTTCCGTCCGCCCATTTTTCGGCTGACAAAATTCGCGAACTCCAAATAGCCCATGAAGCTGTAATAAGTGGAAATCGTGTTGTGAACCAACTTTATCAACTGTTTCTTCTCCATCGGAGCGTCTGCTGGATTGACCTCGCGCAATAATTTGTTGCCCACACATCCGCCCATGCTCCAGCGTCCATTTGTTTCGACCAACTCGCGCTCATCAAACAGTTGCAGCCGAAAATTGGATTGCACGTTTTCCGATGCGACGATAAGAATGCGCTTGGTCATACCGGTTTGTTTCATGTATTCACGCATTTCTTCGCATACACCAATGGCACTGCATGTCTTTCCAGAGCCTAAGCCATGATACAAGAGCAAACTGCTATATGGTGTTTGGAAAGAAAGGTAGTTCCGTATAAATGCCTGATGGGGTTGGAGTTCGTACTTCGCTTCGGCCAGAGCTGTGGCGTGTGCGTCTATGTCTTCATGGATGGTCCCATCATAACGATTTTCCTGGAATTCGGATTTCGTGGCGATTTTGATGTTAAAATACGGGTCATTCAAATTGGGATAGAGAGAAGCATTGTTTTGTTCGTTTTGTTCATAGTAGGCGCGTTCCTCAGCTTCGTCAGCTAAAAGTATTTGATTGCAGTCAGGGATATAGAAGTTGTCGTCGGAACACACTGCAATATTTCCGATTGTTGAGGCTGAAGAGGAATTAGAAGGTAGAGCAGAAGACGATGTCGATGGCGAATTACTCGAAGATGGCGAAGCAGAGGACGAGGAATCACCAAATTGTGAGTCGGTGGAAAATAAATAATTGTTATTGCTCGTAGCCATGTGAAATAATTACTTATATATTACAAATATAATCTATATTCTTGTAGCACCTTATTTATATTTTCGATAACCAGTTTTTTCTCTAAATTATAGGGTCGTATGGACTCTAAACAGTTGTTCACCGTTTTCCATTCCAGCTTGCTCACCTCCGTCACTTGAAAACGGGTTAAATCTTCGTGTTCGGTCTTCTCTCCGTTGTTTTCCATGAACGCAAGAAAATATTTGTGCTTATAGGGTTTGTGGTTGGACCCAATAAAGATTTCGACAAAAGGAAGGACATTTTCCACCACTTTCAGTGCGTGTTTCGAAATGCCGGTCTCTTCCTCAAATTCGCGCAGAGCACAGTCCAAGTCCTTTTCTTTTGGGTTGCGTCTTCCTTTCGGAAACTCCCACTCCGTTTCGTTCCACGTGGTCTTGCTCTTCTTGACAATGTCTTCCAGGCAATACGACATGCCGTCCACCACGACCCCTTCCTTCAACTGGTCAAACTTTTTTCGAGACGCGATTTCCTCACTGGTGTATTGGTTGCTGTTGACACTCCCCCACATTTCACTCCACATCCGGTCGAATGGCATGGTAACCAGTCGTTCCTTCTCTCCCAATGACATTTCGTCAATCATGTTAGACAACTGAGGCAAGTTATACGGAGAGTATTTCCCTCGCACAAAGTCAATGTACCCAAAACTGTCCTTACGGCGAATCATGAGAAATTGCAAGCCCTCGCAACTGCTTCGGAATGCCACGACACCATAACTGGTAATTGGTAGTTTGCACTGATGAAACATGTGACCTTGTTTCCCACAGTTGTTGCATAAATTAGTGTTTCGATGAATCATCATTTTCTTTTTTCTGAATTCTTCTGTAAACGAAATAATAATATTACACAAGATATCTTTAGATAGGTACATAAATAAATTTGTATTTGTATTTGTTTCCTTTCTAATTTTTTTTTAGTGCCGCTTAATATGACGACCACTTATTTGGACCCAAAAGTGTGGGGCCCACCGTATTGGTTCTTTCTACATACCGTAGCCATGACGTATCCACACCATCCCAATGCCGTGACCAAGAAAAAGTACTATGAACTCATACAGAATCTCCCACTCTTTGTGCCAGTTGAGCAAATATCCAAAGAGTTGGAACAGCTCATAGAGAGATATCCTATCACACCATATTTAGACAACCGGGATTCCTTTACACGGTGGACGCACTTTTTGCATAACAAAATCAATGAGAAACTAGAGAAACCAGTTGTTTCCTTGAACGACTTTTATGTAGAGTATTACAATCAGTATAAATCACAGAACGAGAAACTAGCAGAATACTATAAAATAAAAGGCAAGGTCATTTATGGAGCTATACTGTGTTCCATGGTGGGTGCCATTTACTACCTTTATGACAAATGAGGTTGGAGTAAAAAATATCTAGTGTACATTTTATCATATTTAATCATATTTTATCATATTTAATCATATTTTATCATCATTTATCATATTTTATCATCATTTATCATATTTTATCATCATTTATCATATTTTATCATATTTATCATATTTTATCATATTTTATCATATTTTATCATATTTTATCATATTTATTATATATCCATTGTATAAGAGAGAAAACCACGATATAATATGACCACATCTACAATGAAGCAACGTGATAAGCGAATGGGTGGCAGAACATCCACACATCGAGTCCGTATGGGCGGCAAAGCCGTTGCGGCTGGAGGGTTTGGTTGTGTTTTCTATCCAGCATTGCGATGTGCTCATGGAAAAGGAACAGGAAAAGGGAAAAAGAGAGACAAGACCAAAGTATCGAAACTCATGTTGGCAAAGAATGCAGTCTCCGAGTACACTCACATCATCCATCTCCAAAGTGTGCTGAAAACCATTCCTCATTACAGAGACTATTTTCTCATTTACGACGCTAAACTTTGTCATCCTGCCAGATTGACGCACAAGGACCTGGTTTCTTTCCAGACTTGCAAGGGAATGATGCCCGAGAACGTTACTAAAGACACCATCAACAACCATCTGGAACGCTTTCTCTCACTGACACTGCCAAACGGGGGTATGACATTGGAGTCCTATTTTGCGATGGACCCACCGCTCTATCCCTTGCATAGGCAGTTGATGCAGTTGTTAGAGCGAGGTATTTTGCCCATGAACCATCGTCACGTCTACCATGCAGACATCAAGGACGAGAACATACTGGTCCACATAGAGAGTAACGGTATGTTGAAAACACGGTTGATTGACTGGGGACTCACGATTTCGTACAACCCGAAGGCACATCGAGACCCGATTGCACACGAACCATGGACCAGCACAAAGTATCCCTGGACTAATCGGAATTTTATGTTCAACATGCCTTTTTCATGTGGGATGTTCACGAAACCCTTTTACGACATTTATACAGCCTATCTGGAAAAGGGGGGGAATCTGGAGCAAGCATCCTTGCTTCCCTTGCTCGTGAACTATTTCCAGAAGGTTACCATGGACCCTCGCGGACAAGGGCATTTGCTGTTTATCAATCAAATCATGGTTTGGCTCTTTCAACATGATGATAAATTCAGAGACGTTCCGGATGACCAATTGGCTGCAGTGGTTGAAGCGCAGATAACACTTCCCGTGATTGTTCAATACTGTTTCACCGTGCTAGTCCATTTCACCAAACCTTCACCAACTGGTAAACTCAAATTGCATGCGACACAATATATCAACGAAGTGTTTACGAAGACGTTGGACATCTACGGCTTTTTAAGTGCATACATTCCGTTGGTGAAGGAGCTGTCAAATAAATTCTCTACCTTGTCTCGTAAAAAGGGCGCAGTCTTTCTTTGTTTGAAAGACATCTTCATCAAACATCTCTATGAACCAAGGGTGCACCCTCCTCATCACCGTGAATTGAGGGACGACTTACAAACTTTAGGGCTGTTGATTCAAGATGCGTAGAGTAATGATTCCATGTTTCAACCATTTGTTTTTCTCTCTATCACTCCCAAAATAAAATCTAATCTAATGTTATAAAATGGTTATGAAACACTTTGAGCAACTTTGCACGCCTGCAAAGGTGTATTTTGCTATCGCAGTCATTGCAACAGTGATTGGCTTGTTCAACGGATTTTCTCTCATGATGGCGTTCTGGAAACTCGTCTTTGCATTCATCTGGACCTATGTCCTTGGATGGCTCTGCAGCAAGGGATGGAAGGCTCTCTCGTGGTTCCTTGTCTTGTTGCCATACATCCTGATTCTTTTAGCCATGCTGAACATCTACCATGTTACCCACGAGCAACGTCAATTACTGCGCAGTGTGCAATTGCAAGGTGCCTATGGACAAGAGGCTTTTGGTACTCGCGGAGGCCGCATCCCTGGTTCACCTGGTGCTCCCCCCAAAAAACGTGTCGACGCTAAGGTAGCTTCCCCAAAGCTTGCGTTTAATATGTAATATGTAATATGTAATATGTAATATACATATAAAAATATGAATACAAACATGAATACAAACATGAATATGAATAACCCTCAATCATTATTTTATTTTACAACCTTAATATAATAATGCGACTCGAGATATTTGTATTGGGACTCACGGCCTTTTTCGTCTACAACGCGTATGCCGATGGAAAGTATACCAAAATGTTGTCGTCTTTCAAAAAATATTACAAAATGATTTTTTATGCTCTCTTAGGTATTGGGATTTATTGCATGCTGAAACGAAATCCAGACCGAGGCAAAGACATGTTGTTTTATGCGAATAACGTGGTCAAATATTTGCCCATCGACAAGAATTCCATGGACATGTTGAGCCCAATCATTGACTTTACGGGTAGTACGTCCGAGGCAAGCTTTATGGAATCGTTGAATGAGTTGGACCCTGCTCAACTCAGTGCAGAGAGAAGAATGCTACAATCTGGTCGTGGAGGCACCAAACGCTCCGTCAGCGAGACGAAAAAGAAGTATGTTGCCGCGAACCAAAATTGGAAATGTGGGCACTGTGATGCGCAATTGGACCACACTTTTGAAATTGACCACAAGGTACGATTAGAATATGGTGGGGGCAATGAAGTGCAAAATTTAGTGGCGTTGTGTCGCAACTGTCACGGACGAAAGACAGCAAGCGAAAACATGTAGGAAAGGAAGTCTGAGACAGAAGCAGAAGAGAGAAAGAAAGAATAATGAGATAATTTATAGCGAGATAATTTATAACAAGGTAATATATATACATATATATGGAATCATCGACCTTTTCTATATTCAATGCAACCGGTGGCATTGCTGCTGCCGTTTGTCTACTGGTGTTTCTCTTCACGATGATATACATAATTTTCAACGACATCAATCTCATTCCATCCTCCACCAACAATGTAAAATCACAACAGCAATCTCTTTCCAATATCCTTATCGCCTTGTGTGTCACGTTGTTGGTGAGCGGTATAGCGATTCGGGTGGCGTCGACACAAATGGGGTTAGAACAAATCAGCAATGTCATGTACTTTTTGCTCTTTACCATTGGCACCATCATGTTCTATGCTTTTATGCCATCCAATGTCCTCAACAATTATGCTTATATGTTCAATCCACTCATCTTAGTGGTGGGAGCGGTCGCATTCATGGCGTCTGCCACCAGCAGCTATGCACAGCAATATAGAAATATGTCCTACGAACGCATCAAAGCCATGGTCATGTTGTTTTGTATGCTTGCCCTTATCATCACGTTTTACAACATCAATCCAGGCAATGCTGCACACAAATACTTTGGCTATCCAATGATACTGACCATTGTCTTGACGGTGTTTGCGCTGGTCTACGTCATTGTCTTGGCCACTATGCGCGCCGAGGATGGTGGCCAACCGTCGCCCAATCTATTGCCCGCTGCATCGTCCGCCGGTATGTACAGTCTAATGTTTTTGGCGATATTTTTGGCCATCGCAGGAGCAGTGATGTACAGTGACAAGACGTTTTTCGAAGACAAAATCAAGGCTTCCTCCATCATCATTGTCCTCCTCGTGGTCAGTGTGGTGTGGTGCACCGCGGTGGGCTTCTATGCTTTCGACGACCTTGGTCAGTTGGTGGAAAATGCTCCGAAGGTCGACCTATTCAAGAAAGCATTGCTGTTCTTGCTGGGAATAGTGATGTTCGCTATCTTCGTATCCTGGTTGGTGTACAACATAGAAGGTCTCTCCTCTAAGATGGGTGTGACTCATTTTGTCTTGAACTTCCTTTTGATGGCCATGATTGTGTGGTTGCTTTACAATACCGTGGTCGTCAAGCAGGGAGAGAAAGGTCCCTTGATGAAATTCGTTGGCAACTTTTTCTTCCTTCTGCAATGCATTTTGGGAGGGGTATTTGAGGTCCTCACCAAACTGGTTGAGTACATCAAATGCATCGTGGAGGAAAATGCGGATCCGTTCATCGTGTTGGCGACCATCATTGGGTTTCTAGTAGTCTACTTCACCGTCCCGGGGTTGGCCAATTTTGTCACCATACAGGGTGGCAAACTACTCGTGAACCAACCCGTTTACACTGACACACCCTATGTGCTCGGCAATTACCAGCAGCTCACTGGACGAGACACCTTTGACTATGAATTCGCAATTTCCTGTTGGGTCTTTCTCGACGCCATGCCTCCGAACACCAATGCCAATTACAACCAATTCACTTCTCTCCTCAACTTTGGTAACAAACCCAATATTTTGTACAATGCCAGTGCCAACGAACTGAAGGTGACCATGCAGCAAAAGGACCTGAAGAATCTCACACACAATACGCTACTGGATTTTGACCACGAAGACAACCGTATTCTCTTCGTCCAGAAGGATTTCTTGCTGCAAAAGTGGAACAACATCATTGTCAATTACAACAGTGGTACATTAGATATCTTTTTGAACGGAGAGCTGGTGAAGTCTTCGATAGAAGTGGTGCCCTACCATACGTTCGAGAATTTGACCATCGGAGAGGTCAACGGTATCAAGGGAGGTATTTGCAACGTCGTGTATTTTAGCAAAGCACTCACCGCGTCCAATGTGTATTACATCTACAACACCCTCAAGTCCAAAACCCCACCAGTTTTGAACGACTCCACAGAAACGGTTATTTACAACATTTGATGAAAAAATTTCTAGGACTATAGTATAGAATCTACCCAACAAATGAGTCCTCTAAGCATCGTCATAACTGTAGTGGTTCTGGTTCTACTGTTTCTCTTGATAAGGCATATCTTTGCTGACACCTACACCTTGCAGTCCACTCAGAACGGCAAAACCGCCTCCACCATTAGTGCATCCTCTTTAGCAACAAATGGGTCGAATGTGCCCTCTAGCAATTTTGCTTACTCTATTTGGTTCTACATCAATGACTGGAACTATCGCTATGGAGAACCCAAGGTGATTTTTGGCCGCATGGGAGCTATGTCCAGCACCAAGGACGCAGGCTCGATTGACGGTGTCAGTGGGTTAGACCCGTGTCCAGCCGTCGTGTTAGGGGCAGTGGAGAACAATGTCTCCGTTTCGTTGGGATGTTATCCAGGCATCGACCAGCAACCAACTACCCCAGGGGGCAACACGGTAGTGCATACATGCACGGTTGCCAATGTGCCGATTCAAAAGTGGGTCAATTTGATTGTCAGTGTCTATGGACGTACCATGGACCTTTACCTAGACGGCAAGTTGGTGCGCACATGCTTGCTCCCAGGTGTGGCTAGTGTGAACGCCAACTCCAACATTTACGTGACCCCTGCAGGTGGATTTGACGGTTGGACATCGAAATTCCAATATTTCCCTACTTCCTTGAATCCACAAGAATGCTGGAACATTTATTCCCGCAGTTATGCCAATTGGTACAGTATGTTCAATGCTTACCAGCTGCAAGTTTCGTTGGTCGAAAATGGAACTACTCAGTCCAGTATCACTATTTAGTTTCTCTCCTTGGCCTCTGAAAATTTTCTTGTTTCGCTAATATATATACAAATACAACAAGAAATGCGTGGCGGCGAAGTATTTAATGGATTTTCTACGTATTCAGACAGATTTCAAATAGAGAACTTTCTCGATTCCAATGATTTAGTGGCAAAGTTTGCTTTCATTTTGGCCGTGCTGTTTGTGTTTATCGTTTTGCTCCGTGTGGGTATCACCGTGCTATCTTATATGGTGAAGCCCAGTCCGTCCCCCCATTTGATTGACGGCATGGTCAATGCTACACAGATGGTCATCTTCCCTCAGGACCCCAGCAACAACAATGCGGTTACGATATACCGTTCCGTGAACGAAAGCCAGGGGGTAGAGTTTACTTGGTCGACATGGATATTCATCAACAATTTGCAAACGAATGCCGGTATTTACAAGCATGTATTTAGCAAAGGCAACAGCACCTTGGACGACTCTGGTATGGTACAACCTAACAACGCCCCGGGGCTTTACATTGCACCCAATACGAATGCCTTGGTGGTGGTCATGAACACGTTCAATGTCATCAATGAAGAACTCATTATTCCAGATATTCCCCTGAACAAATGGGTCAATGTCATCATTCGGTGCAAGAACACGACGCTGGACGTCTACATCAACGGGACAGTGGCGCGAAGTGTGAACTTGGCAGGTGTACCCAAACAAAATTATGGCGATGTGTATGTAGGCATGAACGGGGGATTCGATGGATATGTCTCCAATTTGTGGTACTACGATTATGCATTGGGTACAGCCGCGATTCAATCGCTCATCAACAAAGGTCCCAACACCAAGATGGTTGGCAGCAATGGCATGCTTGACCAAATGCACAATTACCTGTCACTGCGATGGTACTTTTTCGGTGCGGGAGATGGTTACAACCCCCCATCCTCTGAAAAACCCCTTTTTTACACCTTTGCACATTTAAAACGCCCATTATAAATAGTTTTTCTTTGGGGTTTTATGAGTTTTATTCTTTGGTTTATATTCACTTCTTTTCCCCAACGATGAGTTGGTTCGTGTCTTACCCTTGTAAGTTTCAACGTAATATTATTGTCATTTACTACCCTATTCAAATGAAACCGACTTAATGATAATGATGGGTATTTCTTTTTGAGTAAAAATAACAAATCTTCCATAGTAATTGTTTTATTTCTATTTAATTCATCTTTGATAAAATGTATATGTTCTTTTTTTACTTTATATGCGGTTGGCGTTCTATTTTGTCTTTCTACATTACCGTTATTTTTATATAATTTAACCCAACGCATTAAACTTCGTCTGGAACACTCAAATATTTTACATACTTCTTCTTGTGATTTATCCTCTACTAAATAATATTGAACTGCTCGTTCTTTATAATCTTCACTTTTATGATGTGTCATATAAAATTATAACATAAAAAACTTAAAAATATTTTCATAATATACTTTAATTTATATAATGAATGCAGAAGAAGAAAATAATGTATTGAAACAAAAAATAGAAGGATTAGAAAAGCATGTAGCAGAATTAGAAGAACATTTGAAAAAATATACGAATAGCACCAGACATCTAAAATATTATGAAAATAATAGTGAAAAGGTAAAAGAGAGAACAAAAAATTATGTAGAAAAGTTGAAAACTGAAAATCCAGAAAAGTTGAAAGAATGGAGACGCACATATTATTTGAAAAAGAAGGAAAGGTTAAAGACACAAGAACAGAACAACGACACGATTACCTAAAACGCGTCATATTCTCCATTTTTACATAAATATACATTTGTGACTTCATCGCCAGTTTTGATTTCTTCAATTGTTTCACATAATTCTTTACACCAATCATAAGTCTCGTAAAATACGTCTTCTTGTAAAAGACGAATAACTGAATACCCATTATCATTTGCACACGTTTCTTTGTATTTATCATTTTCAAATTGTTCTTCTGGAGATGACCAATTTGAGATTTGTTGAAAATGTTGTGGACCATCTAATTCAATAATGATTTTATATTCTGGTATAACGAAATCAAATGGAAGTTGTTTTAGTTTTTTACACCATTCTTGTTTGAATTGAGTTATTATTGTAGGATATAATGGTTGTAATTTTTCATATAATTTTGCTTCTGTTTTATTTATGCAATACGGACAACCTTGTGGATAATTTTTATGTATATGATTATCTGGGGTTTTATAAAAACTACCGTGTTGTTTACATTTAATTTCTACTTTTTCATCACTTCTATTGTAAACAACATTTGTATAATCATATAAATCACCGTATATTTGTATTGCTTTATCTATAAACATTTGTTGCCGTTTTTCTTTTGTTATATCAGAGGGTTCATAACCACATTTTTGACAACCATGTCCTTTCAAATGGATATATGGCATTTGAGAAAATGCACCATGTTTAGAACATAAAATAATTACTGGTGTTTTATTATTTACAAAACATACATTTGAGTAATCATAAATTGGTTCATTATTTTCAATATGTATTTGCATTGCATCGTGAATAAACTCACTTTGTGTTAATGTATATTTACCATAACATTTTATGCAACCAACCCCTTTTAGATGTGTTTTTGGAGTTTGAATAAAATCACCGTGTTCTTTACAACATATTGTTATATTTGTAAAAGCATTAATATAATTCACGTTTGAATAATCATAAATAACACCAAATCGTTCATTCGCTTCTTCTATAAATTGTTCAATAGGTTTTTTTCGTTTAATCGCAACTTTGTCGCTCTTACAATTCGGACACCCATTACCTTGTAAATGATTATTCGGTTTTTGGTCAAATGAACCGTGTGTTTTACAAATAATTATAACCTTTGTTTGGTTATTTTTATAAGTTGTTAATGAATAATCATAAGTATCTCCATGAAGTAATTGTGCTTTTTCAATAAAACCATTTGTATCATATCTATAATTCCCCCCACATTTTTGACAACCATAACCTAATAAGTGTGAGTTTGCACATTGTTCAAAATCTCCGTGCGTTTTACAAGTTATTATTATTTTATTATCTTTTTTAGTATAAACTACATTTGAATATTCATATTTGTATCCGTGTTTTGCAATTGCTTCTGATATGAATTGTTCGGTTGTTTTTTGTTTGCCCATATTTTTAGTTTATTACATATTACTACCAAAATTATTTTATATCAATTTTATTCTATAATATAACAATTATTGCGTAAAATACTTAAATATAATATATGTAGGAATATTATATGGGAAAGAAAAAGAAGACAGAAGAAACTGCTCAACCAAAGAAAACAACCAGAAGTGATGTAAAAGACCGCAAGGAACTAAACAAAGATACGGAGTTTACATGTGTCAAAACTAGTTTCAATAGTTTAGTAGAAAATAATTATTTGAGTGGAGGCATTCAAGAAATTGTGTTGAATATTAACAAAATATGCTTTTTGTCTTACCAACTACTCAATTATCATTTTACTCGTCTTATTGAAGAAAATAAACCATTACCAGAAATTACACAATCCTTATTTTATCAAGGATGTGCAACTGTTTCTGTAATGAAAGAACGAAAAGAAAAAATAGACGAAACTGATGAATTATATATTAGTTTTTCACATTACAAAGAACATCTAGGAGAATTACCGTTTCGTGATAGAATGGGTAATCTCATTAACAATCTAAATCGACAACAACTTACTATGACTGAAAACCATTTGAAACTCAATTTTTACAAACGTTTTCATAAATACTTGGAAATAAAAACTGGTGAAACAAGAAAGGGAGTAATTTACAAATGGTTAAAAGACATTTATGCGATTGAATATACTGGTAAAAACTTTTTTATACTATCTATGCGTAAGTGGTTAAAATATCCGCCCACAGAAGTCAATATTAAAATGCATTCCTCTCATTTTGTAAAAATATATCATAAAATACTGAAAACATTTGAAAAATACCCATATTCTAAACACATAAGAACATTCAATTTATTACCAACCAAAAACTCATTTACGTTGTCTACAATTGAAATATGTAGCAGTTGTTTGAAGGATATTATTGGTTATTTTACTAAAACCCCAGTTCCAGATGATTTCAAAGAAAACAAATTAGTTTATTGGTATGAGTTTTTCAAAATAGAAAAATATGAAACAAAAAATCGCAAGTTTGCGAATACCATTTATACTGATGGTAAAATTGCTGTTATACGATTGAGAAAACCAAGGTTTGAAGCACCTAAACCGAAAGATGTTAAGAAAATGCAATATGAACAATATATTGGAATTGACCCTGGCGTGAGAAGTTTGCAAACATCTTGTAATAACGAAGGCAGAGTATTAGAAACTACAACGCCCAGTTATAGACATGATTGTAAAATGAAATACGCTTCTAGAAAACGAGAAATGTGGTATAAGAAATGGGAACATTATGAAATGTGGCGTAATATACCAAGTTTCAAAACAACCAATTTACAAAAAATGTGTCATTATTTTGAGTTTGTTTATCCAAATCTAAATACCATTTTCCAGTTTCATCTTTACAAGAACTTCCGTGGATTATCGTTTCGTTCTTATTGTCGTGGAAAAGCAACTATGGATAAACTATGTAAAAGTATTGTTGATGATAAGAAAACATTAGTAGGTTTTGGGGATTTTTCACAACAACACGGTTTAGTAAAAAAACACCCAACAGCACCTATTCAAAAGTTTAAACATGAATTAAGACGTTATTGTGATGTTATTATAATTGATGAATATAATACAAGTAAAACATGTAATAAATGTTTTCAACCTATAGAATTATACAAAAACAAGATAATTAGGAAAAAAAGAGATGGAACACATACAAAAGCAAGAATGTCTATTATCAACAGTGTAATCCGTTGCAAACTCAACGAGTGTAAATTATGCTGTATGGATAGAGACATAAATGCTTCCAAGAATATTCTATTTTTACTTCAATTACAAAAAGAAGGAAAAAAGAGACCAGAATGTTTTAACCCAAAGAATATGAACAACTGCGATACTCCCTTATGGGAAGATAAGTATGTTGTGGCGTGAAATCCGCAATTACCTTTTGTTTATTTTT
>Ga0209550_10002544_pt1 | contig 17516 bp, 12 predicted proteins | sample LauGreSuBDMM15SN_2_FD_187567 | JGI IMG/M metagenome (GOLD analysis project Ga0209550, IMG submission 187567) | Freshwater lake microbial communities from Lake Michigan, USA - Su13.BD.MM15.SN (SPAdes) (version 5) | ecosystem: Environmental > Aquatic > Freshwater > Lake | place: Lake Michigan...
TAAGTAAAGTATATACTCATTATTATTTAAAAAAATATGAAAATATATCTCCCTCAAATGCAAAATATTATTTAAGGTTGTATAATATAAAACCTAATTTTGATTATCATAAATATTATTTTTATAATAAAGTATTTATATTTAATGATGATATTGAATATATACTTAAAGTTTATAAAAAAGAAATATTATTACAAGATATATATAATAATATAAAAACACATCTAACTCTATCAAAAGAGGAAAAACATTTTATAGAATATTACGAGTTTTTAAATAATTTTTCGGAAATTAAATCAGATGATGACAAGAGACATTATATTTATATTAAAGATTTTATAGTAGATTATTATATTGATAAAAGAGAGAAAAATATTAATAAACCTATTGTTTCTACAAAGACTATCGAAGAAACTATTTATGAACCAGTTGAAAAAACTGTTATGAAAGACAGAACAATATTAGTACCAAAAAAGAAAGAAATAGAAACTTCTGCAAACGAATATAATCAAACAAATATCGAAGAACAACCTCAAAAACAATCTGAGGATATTAATAACTTAGTTAATTTTGCTATGTCAAATAATATTTCTTTGGATAAATATTTTAATAATAATAATATAGAAGTAACTGACAACAAAAGTACCGAATTAAATAATAAGCAAAATACTATATTAAGTATGATACAATTTTTAAAGTTGCAAACAAATGCGAATAATTCAGAAATAAAAATTGATACTAATAATAATATTAATGAAGAGGTCGTTGAATATGAAGAAACAATAGAATATTATGAAGAAAAAATAATAGAACAAAAAGAGCGTAAAATACAAATAAACAAGGAAGTAGTAAATTTTGAAAAAATATATAATAGTTTTGCATTCGATTTTGAATATGTTAATTGTAATAATGTATATAAAGATCTAAAAACTCATACTGATAATTTATATACTGTGTATAGATTTCGAACTTATTATGATAATGTTTTTTCAGAGAAAAAATTGAAAATTACAAAAAATAGTAGTAAAAATGCGGTATTTACCACTTTTGATGACTATCCTCATATTCCAGTAATATTCAAAAATAATATACTACAACTAGGTCCCAATTGGTCTCATACAGTTATTTGCTGTAAGAATAATGAAGGTTTTATCCAAAAGATTTGTAGTAGTATTTCAGATAATATAAATATAATTGTGTTACCATATTATGATATTACATATAATCAATATAATACGGAATTATTACACACTGATTTATGGAATAAAATAAAAGGAGAAATTATACTAAATTATAATGAAAATGTTTATTTTACAAAAAATGTAGAAAATATAACAAACATAGCAAATAGAAAAAATATTGAGTGTTTAGGATATAAATTACCGAAATTCTTTAGTTATAGTAATATTGAAAATGGATACAGTGATATTACGATTCGTGATAAAAAAACAATAAGTAACTTTATAAGCACTTGGCATAAGATAAATATTAATAATGATTTATGTAAAGAAATTAAACAATATTATAATTTAAATGATTTTCCCGAAGATATTCTCTATTCGTATTATGTTTTTAATAAAAGAAATTCTAATAATTTTGACTTACACACTATAAATAGATATATAGAAGATTTAGAAAAATCTATATTAATTATCCGATATAAATTGGATGATGTAGATTGTTATTCAAATACAAAACAAAAAGAAGATATTAAGGAATTCGTTCAAAATAGAAAAATTTACAACCAAAATATTGTGACAAATTTTTTTCTTACTTAATTGTATAATGGTGTCTTCTACTCCAGCATTTGCTTCTCCAATTTCTAGCACTGCGTCATCTGAGTTGATATTGTCTTTCATTGGAACAGAATTTGTTTCAACCCATACACCGATAACTGGTGAAGTTGATGATCAGACAATGCAAGATTTCATTGGTACTTTTGGTATATATAATGGCTATACCTATACTCAAAATGCTGCTAAACTAAATAACAAGGTTGCTACTAGTTGGAGTATAAATACAATCCTAACTAATATAACATTATCCTACGTTGCACAAACACCTGATATTATTGATCAGCTATTATCACTGAAAAAATATACTGCTACCAAAGATGCCACAACAAATGTCATTACAGTTTCTACATTAAATACTCCAGTATTTGCAAATGCAAATGATTTAATTTATCAAGCAATCCAGGCAGGTGCTGTTAGTGATGGTTGTTTCGATGTAGCAGATTTTGGTAAATGGCAAGTAGTAAATAATAATGAGAGTGGTTTTATTACAAACTCTCAAGCTGGTGCATTATTGGCTGCTTACTATGTTTCAGCTGATAGTACTTTGGCTACATTTAAAGGTTATTTTAGTAATAATACCCCTGCTTTTGCAAGTGTAAATACCCAGACTTCCACTGTTGATCTTAAATGGACGAACTATATCAAAGGAACAGCTGCACTAGCTAAAAAAGATCTTGCAACCTTAGTTGCCGTTGGTGCAACTTGGCAAGCATTATTAAGTAATAATACATTTGTTAGTACACTTACAACTAATGCTACTTTGGTGGCAAACGGGTTAACTATTACAAATGTTGTCAACTTTATCGGGTCGCAAACTCCCACATCTAATAAATATAAAACATCGGCTGCACCAAATCTTGTAACAAACGCTATTGTTGCCGCTCTAAATGGTGGAAATGGATCTCATAGTAGTTTGTGGACACAAATGTACGCACTAAATGCATTGAAATACACTGCATTATCAGTTATTTCTGACAGTACATCGCGTGGAGTTGTCGTTGCAAATTCTGGATCTGCTGCTGATTTTGATTCTATCTTTGCCAACTATATTGCACTACAGAATCTTACAAAACGTCTTACCCGTTTTGCTACTACAAAAGTTGCCCCTTCTTCAATATTACTAGTAACTGGCGACACATTTGATGCCTTATATAAAGAGCTCGCCCTAGGAAATAATACTACATACACACAAATCTCACCTTTACCTGCAACAGCTCCAGGACCAACTGATAAGTATACACTTCCTACATCAGCAAATTTACAATCAGATGCTATAATAGAAGTAGTTCTTGAGTTAGCAGATGACGCTGATAATTCAACATCTTTTGTATTCGGTAAATCTACTATAACTAGAAGTGATCTTTTCACAACTGCTAACGCAGCTACCTATGTACCTATGATAGCTGCTAATTTTTCCCTAGTGGCATCTAGTCCAAATGGTGCAGTTAACACTATAATCACAAGAGGTGTTAATTCACCATATGATCTTGTATATACTTCCGGGGATTCTCCATTGGATTTGACAAGTAGTCAACAAAATCAAATCACAAATATTTTAGCTAATGGAGATACTGCTATTGTTCTTGCTTTAACAATAAGTAATACATCTAATGTTAATGACGAGACTGCTTGTGTATTTTTAGCAAATTTAGGTGTCTCTTACGGCGTATTAGATTCTTTAGGTTCTGGAGCTTATAGTAATAATAAAGAGCCAGTTGCATTGCTCCATAAAAAATATATTCTGGATAATAATTTGCCTAAAATTCGTGATTTCATTCAATTTGCTGTAAACAACTCCGCGTCAGCAAAACGGGTAATAGATTTATTTGATGACTCTCTTATTACTAAATATATTGATGTTGCTATAGCTTCTGGAGCTTCTCCATCCACTATAGCAATGACATTAAGTGGTACTACTGGAAATCAGCAAATATCACGCTTAAAAAATGCTATGAATGATAATGAAGATCCTACGGTTACAGAGGCAAGAGCCTATTACCCACTTTTGAGAGCTTGTGCCCCAACTCCTGCTGATGCAATTGAAGGAGGTTTTGAAGTTAAAGCATCATTTGAATCAGAGGTAGAACCATATTTTCCGATTAACAATGCCTCCAGTTATTGGATGGCGGCTTATACAGGAATATCAGATATAATAACTTATTTCGAATATATTGGAATACCACAACTTGCAACATACACTACAGCATATAATCCAATTAATGCAAATGGATTAATAACAACTAATTCCGGTCTGCGTAAACTTGTATTTTCAGTTGCAAATATGGCTGCTGCTGCTGAAATTAGCGAAGCTGCTGTCTTTGAAGCTATTAATGCAAATTTGACCACCAATTAATCATTTAATATAATCACTTGACCAATTAATAATTTAATATAATCATTTACAAATAATAATTATATTAAAACATTTTCAAAATTCAATTAAAGAGAGAAAGATATATACTATATCAAACATTTAACAAAATGGCACTTATTAAAGAATATTTTGAATTGACCCAACGTTTTCAAGAAGAATATGGTGAAAATACTATTTTATTAATGTTGGTTGGTTCTTTTTATGAAGTATATGGTACTTATGATAAAAAAACAGAACAAATGTCGGGTAGTAAAATTGTTGATTTCTCACAAATATGTGAATTAAATATCGTCGACAAAAAGATTTGTGTCGGTCAATCCAATATTATGATGGCAGGTGTAAAAGATTTTATGATTGAAAAATATATTAAAAAAATTCAAGAAGCTGGATATACCGCAGTTGTGTATGATCAAGATGAAGCAGCAAAAAATACTACTCGTAGTTTAAAAGGCATTTTCTCTCCTGGTACTTATTTTCCAAATGATTCAGAAAATCTTAATAATAATATTACTTGTATTTGGATTCAGTTAATAGAAAATAAATTATTAACTAAAGGTAGTTATGTAGTAGTTGGTGTCGCAAATATTGATATATACACTGGTAAAACAAGTATATTTCAATTTAAAGAAAATTATATTCATAATCCGACAACCTATGACGAATTAGAGCGTTTTATCTCTATTTACCAACCGAGCGAAGTGATTCTGATTACAAATATATCCAATGAAAGAGAAATAGATAACATTATCAGTTATGCGGGTATTCATTGTAATTTAATTCATAAAATTAATTTTTCTGATACAATAATAAATACCAATACAAATACAAATACCAATACAAATTTACTATCCGAAAAAGTAAAACGTGTACTCAATTGTGAAAAACAGCCATACCAAAAAGAAATTCTATCTAAATTTTACCCCATTACTGAATATTCTATTTTTATCCAAAATTTTCACGATTATACGATTGCAACTCAGAGTTTTTGTTATTTATTGGATTTTGTAGATAAACATAACCCACATCTAGTGAAACAAATAGCAGAACCTATTTTTGAAAATTGTTCGACACGTTTATCTCTCGCCAACCATTCTTTAAAACAATTAAATATGATAAATGATGGAAATGTGAAACCAAGTAAATATTCTTGTGTGTCGCAAATGTTAAACAATTGTGCTACACCAATGGGCAAACGTGCATTCAATGATATTATATTACACCCAATTATAGATGAATCTTATTTACAGAGGGAATACAATATAACTGAATATATATTAACGAAATGGGAAGAAATACATACATTACTAGCTTTAAAGTTAGGAAGTATACGAGATATATCAAAATGGAAACGTCAACTATTTCTTAAAAAAATTACACCCAAGACCTTTTACCTTTTATATAATAACATTAACACCATAAAAGATATATATAACAGTTTTAAAAAGGACCAAACCTTAATGGATTATTTATGTATACATCAACCAAAAGTTTTAGAAGTTGGACATATATGTGATACTATTGTTACTTATATGAATGGGAATCTAAATATGGAAATAGCAAAAGATATGGATCAAATGCAAAATTTTGATATAAATTTTATTCGTTTGGGAGTAGATGCAGATTTAGACAAAAAAACGGAATTACTTCGAGATTCAGAGGCGAAGTTAGAGGCAATACGTAGTTATTTGAGCGATTTAATAGAAAACAAAGAGAAAAATTCTAAAAAAAGCAATGATTATGTAAAAATAAATGAAACAGAAAAAAATAATTATCGACTCATATGTACGAGCCGAAGATGCAAGTTATTGCAAGAGGTATTACCAAAAGACGCGACTCAGGTAACCTTGTCTTTTCCGAATAATACAAATACAAATATAAATACTACTAGTAAAAAGTTTACATTCAATATATCCAAAACACAATTTACCTTTGAAAAACAAAGTGCAACCAATAATTGTATTGTAGATGACCAGATCAATGAATTATGTAGAAATATCTCTACTATTAAAATTGCAATGAAAGATGCTATTACTTCCGTTTATCATAAATTTATAGAAAAATTTGAACAGTATCAAGATATGTTAGAACATATTATTCAATTTATTACTAATATAGATGTAGTACATAATAAGGCTTTCATCGCTAAAAAATTCAATTATTGTAAACCGACGATAGTAGATGCGGATAAGTCGTTCGTGAATGCAAAAAAATTGCGACATTGTTTAATGGAACAATTTCAAACCAATGAAATATATGTTACCAATGATATACATTTAGGGGGTAATAATAATTTAGGGGATAATAATTTAGAGGGTAATAATACCAATGGTATCTTACTATATGGTACCAATGCGGTTGGGAAAACGAGTTTTATACGAGCACTTGGTATAGCTATTATTATGGCACAAGCAGGATTATATGTTCCTTGTAGTGAGTTCCATTATAAGCCATATCAATCGATTTTTACTCGTATTATAGGAAATGATAATATTTTTAAGGGATTATCCACCTTTGCTGTAGAAATGTCAGAGTTGCGAACGATTTTGCGTCTTGCAAATGAAAATAGTCTTATATTAGGAGATGAATTATGCTCAGGTACAGAAACAATGTCCGCTATAAGTATATTTGTTGCAGGTATTCAATATCTAGAAAAACGAAAAAGTAGTTTTATTTTTGCTACACATTTGCACGAGATTGTACATTTTGATGAAATTACAGAGTTAGATAGTGTATCGTTAAAACATATGGCGGTCGTTTATGATAAAGAAAAAGATATGCTAGTATATGATCGTAAATTAAAAGATGGTCCTGGGAATAATATGTATGGTTTAGAAGTATGTAAATCTTTAAAATTGCCGCACGATTTTTTAGATACGGCATATGATATTCGTGTAAAATATTCACCTGAACAAGATAGTATACTTTCTCTCAAAACATCTCAATATAATGCTAAAAAAATTATAAATCTTTGTGAAAAATGTGGTATAAAACCTGGCAAAGAAGTACATCACCTACAATATCAATCCAATGCGAATGAAAATGGAATCATATTAAATGCTGATTCTGTTTTTCATAAAAATCATTTAGCGAATTTAATGACTTTATGTGAAGATTGTCATAACAAAATTCATAGTAGTAAGTCAAAAGGTAGTAAACGCGTAAAAACAACGAAAGGATATGCAATTCAAGAGATTTAAAGATTAAAGTTTTCATTAATACAATATTTTTTATATGTATTAAATATAATAATGACAAAAACTAGAAGAAATAGAAGTAAGAGAGGTGGTCAAATGATGATGAATTTCAACCAAGGAATTATACCAGATTATAGTCCTATATCAAGTAAAGGTGGTAGTAAGAGAAGAAAGAAATCAAAAATATCCAAAACTAGAAGAAATAGAAAAAGAAATAGAAATTAGATTATATGTTTAACTATTTGATTTAGATTTCTATATGAAATATATTTATCTTTGTATATTTCATATACAATACTATAAATGGATGAACAAAATGTTAAATTTTTATTAAAACTAGGTATTATGGTCTTATTATTTTTTGCAATATATATATTTATAGAATCCATTGGTATCAATTTTAACGCCCCACAACCACCTAAAAAATTAATACAGGTAGTTACGATGGAAGGTATGGAATCAAGTCTTCTGAAGGATAAAAAAGATGCTTTTTGTGAAAACCTTCGCGGAGATAGTAATAAATTAAATAATGCTTGTAATTCATTAACTACCAACAAGTGTTCGTCATCAGGTTGTTGTATTTGGACAAGCGAAAATAAATGCGTAGCTGGAACTGCAGACGGGGCAGTATTCAATAGTGATTCCAAAGGGAAAACGATGAATCTAGATTATTACTATTATAAAAATAAATGTTATGGAAATAAATGTCCTACCCAATAATATAATTTAAAATATAGACTTTTTATTTTATTTTAATTTATTTATAAAATTGAAATAAAATAAAAAGTATATAAGAATATTATCAATATAACATATAAGAGATGATAATCCCTATAAAGTGCTTTACTTGTGGTATGGTTATTGCAGATAAATATAGATTTTATGTAGCAGAAGTAAGAAAGAGAAAATTAGCAAAAAAAGGCGCAGATGAATCTATTGATATTGACAAGGTTCTATATTTGACAAAAGAATTTCACGAGAAAACACCTGAGGGTGAAGTTCTAGATGAATTAAATATGAAAAAAATGTGTTGTCGTAGACATTTCTTAACACACGTTGATATTGAATAATTTCTTGATATAATATATAAAAATGGCTAAAAACAATTCTAGAAGAAATCAAAAATTGTATAAAATGAAAGGTTGTTCCAAAACACGTAAAAATCATTTAGGTGGAAAAAAATCTTCTTCTAAATCTTTTTTTTCATATAATGGCAAAGGAGGTGCGTGTTCTGCTAGTTTAGCACCTTCCACTAGTTCTTATCAAAATATTAACGGTGGAAATCCAGCGTATCCATCCACAGGTCCAAATCCATCAGGGTTTAATTTTTTAAATCCTCAAGGTACACAAAGAGGAGGTGGATGTGGTTGTGGTATGCCATTAATGAGTGGTGGAAGAAAAAGAGGTGGTAGTTGTGGCCCTAATTGTATGGCAGGATGGATGGGTGGTGCCAAACATAAACATCGCGTTGGATGTAAATGTAGTGTCTGTAAAATGAAAGGTGGTGCTGGTAATAATGGAATACCATATCCTGATGGATTAGCAGGTAAACCGTGGACCCCTGCTATAAGTGGATGGCCAGGAGTAGATGGTATTAACGGTGACCGAAATTATTTAGCATATAATGACTTTAAGGTGGATCCACAAACAGCAGCTATTTATAGTGGTGCAAATGCTCCATTTTCGATTGGTGGTTCTACTACACGTAAAAGAAGACAAAAAGGTGGAGTAATGTCGAATTCTATAGGGCAAGATTTGGTAAATGTTGGCCGACAATTTCAGTATGGTTTAGGAACGGCATATAATGCATTAGCTGGTTATCAGGCTCCTGTAAATCCAATGCCTTGGAAAGGTCAATTACCAACAACTGCGAATTTAAGTACAGTACGAGCAGCATATGCTTATTAAATTATTTTCTAATGATATTTTATAGTTATGGCTGCATTTCCAAAAACATTAAAGGAATTATGTACACCTGCACTTGTATATTTTGTTATTTCTATGATTGCATTGGTAGTAGTTTTATTACAAAATCTTGGTCATACAAACAGTTATCACGTTGGTAATTTCTCGTGTCGCGTTCCAAATACTACAGTAGTATTTATTATAAAATTATTATACGTTTTTTTCTGGACCTGGGTATTAAATTTAATATGTAAAGATGGTCACACAACTATATCGTGGTTACTAGTGTTGTTCCCTTTTATTTTATTATTTGTGATGATGGGATTATTGTTGCTAAATATGTAAATGGGTTTGATGTATAATTTATTTCTCTCTAAAATAAATTATAAACATAATATAAATGAAAATAAAAAATGGATATTCTTTTAAAAAAAATGGTTGGACATATATATCGGTTTATGGAAAACCGAGAGAAAGAGGTTATGCGTATGGATATTTTAGTGCAAAAGAATTCAAAGAAATTCAGAAAATGTTAAATTATTTTATGTATGAATCCTATGGATTCCAATGGGATTATTTTATAAAAGAAATTAATAAAGGCTTCAAAAAAATGACAAAAAGTGATTTTCCAGAAATATATGAAGAAATGGAAGGTATTGCAGAAGGGTGTACTGCAAATGGAACCAAAACCGATATAGATGAAATAATCGCGTGGAACTTCTATATGTCTATACCATATTGGTTTTCTGTTATATCAGGTTCACGGAATGCCAAAGAAGGTGGTGGTATTAATGCACACGATAAATGTAGCGCTATTATTAGTGTTGGAGATTGGACAGAAGATGGAAAAATAGTAGTTGCTCATAATTCTTTTACCGATTACATAGATGGTCAGTACTCAAATGTTATTTTGGATTTAAAACCAGAAAAAGGGTATCGGTTTATAATGCAAACATCTCCGTGTTGGGTATGGAGTGGTACCGATTTTTTTGTAACAGCAGCCGGAATCATAGGAACAGAAACAACGATTGGCGGTTTTACGTCTTATGAGCAGAATTACCCGATCGGATATAGAATACGAAAAGCAATGCAATATGGTAAGACATTAGATGATTATGTAGATATTTTAAAAGATGGGAATTCTGGTGATTATGCAAACTCGTGGCTATTAGGTGATACAAATAATAATGAAATTATGCGTATTGAATTGGGACTTAAATATCAAAATATCGAGAGAACAAAAAATGGTTATTTTATTGGCTTTAATGCACCTACGGATCCGCGAATACGTAATATTGAAGTTCAGAATTCTGGATATTATGATATCAGAAGACATCAAGGTGCGCGACGCGTACGACTTACCGAATTAATGGATAAATATAAAGGCAAATTAAATATCGAGGTTGCAAAAAAAATTATCTCTGACCATTATGATGTATACTTATTAAAAGACGATAATCCGTGCTCTAGAACAGTATGTTCTCATTATGATCTTGATGCAAGAGAATATATGTCACAGTCGGATCGTCCAAAACCATTTGCTCCACACGGGGCAGTGGATGGTATAGTATGTGACACAAACTTGGCAAAAAAAATGTCTTTTATTGCACGTTTTGGCAGTTCTTGTGGAATTGCATTTGATAAGAAAGAATTTTGCAAAAAACATATTCAATATGAAAATTTTTGTCCATATTTGCGTGATAGACCGAGTGAACCTTGGACAGAATTTGAAATTCACAAGTATACAAATTCGGATAATAAAAGTAGAAAGAATGATGAGAAAAAGAGAGATAATAATAAAAAATATACTAAAAAAAGTAGAAAGAATGATGATAAAGAGAATAATGATAAAGAGAATAATGAGAAAAAGAGTAAAATAAAAAAAACCACTAAAAAAAAATCTAAAAAATCTAAAAATCTTGAAATTTATTAATAATTTAAGTTTAAATATATTTTAATAGAAAAATAATAAATGAAAATAGTGACATCTGTGGTGAATAATCCAATTTTTATTGAAATTCAATATTACACATTAAAGAAATATATGAAATCGAATTATGAATTTATTGTATTTAATGATGCAAAAGATTTTCCTGATTATTCCAATGGATACGATTCTACGATTAAAAATATAATTGAAGAAACGTGTAAAAATTTTAAAATAAAATGTATTAATATACCAAATAATCATCATAAATTATCAAATAGATTGTATCAAGAACCTAGTTATCGAACCGCTGAAGCAATGAATTTTATATTAGATTATCAAAAACAAAATCCAGATGAATATCTATTAATAGATAGTGATATGTTTTTAATCGATGATTTTCACATAGATGAATATAAAAATAAAGATGCTGCTATTGTATTACAAAAACGCGCAAATTTGAATGGTTCTGATATACATTATATTTGGAATGGTCTTTATTATTTTGACCTAAACAAAATGAATGATACAAATTTAATGAACTGGCATTGTACATTAACTACAGATACAGGTGGTATGATGTACAAATGGTTAAAAAATCACATATGTGTGTTTCCGGATATAGATATAAATATAATAAACATTGACGATGATGAATATAGAGGGATTAAGTTTATTAAATGTTTAAAATCATTAGAATGGACAAAAGAAGACATACCAGAATCATTGTTAAAAAATGCAAAATTAACCGAATTTTTAGAACAGGATCCTCGAAACAACAATAATCATTTTTATTGTGAAATATATGACAATAAATTTTTGCATTATCGTGGTGGTGGTAATTGGGAAAAAAGAAATTTTAAGGATCACGTGGATTTATCTTATAAATTAAAAAGTGCTTTATTACAATAATAAATATATTATAATAATATTAAAAAAAATATGATTATAATAATATATAAAAATGGAACGAGAAAAAATATCGTGGAAACTAATTGATAAATATTTTACTGATAATCCAAATAATTTAGTTGCTCATCATTTAGAGTCCTATAATGATTTTTTTAGAAATGGTATTAGACGAATCTTTCGCGAAAATAACCCAATCCGATTTATTGAAAGTCAAGACGAAGCTAATGAAAAATCGGATAAACGCAACGAATGTTTACTATATTTAGGTGATAAAGATGGAAGTAAAATTTATTTTGGTAAACCTATTATTTATGATGACCACCATACCCATTATATGTATCCAAACGATGCCAGGTTAAGAAATATGACCTATGGAATAACCATTCACTACGATGTGATTGTCGATTTTATTTATTATGTAGGAGAAGAAAAAAGGGAACATCAAATGGTAATTAACAAAATATATCTTGGAAGGTTTCCTATTATGCTACAATCTGATTTATGTATATTACAGACACTCGATAAAAATGTTCGATTCAATATGGGGGAATGTAGAAACGATTATGGTGGTTATTTTATTATTGATGGAAAAGAAAAAGTATTGATATCCCAAGAAAAATTTGCCGATAATATGATTTATATTAAAAGACATAAAGAAGATGACAATTATAGTTTTTCAGTTGAGATCCGATCCGTTTCAGAAGACACATCAAAACCAATTCGAACTACTGCTGTAAGAATGATCGCTCCTAGCCCATCTTTAACCAATAATCAAATTGTGATTGCAGTACCAAATGTTAAAAAACCTGTACCTCTTTTTATTTTAATGAGAGCACTAGGCGTTATTTCAGATAAGGATATTATTAAAACTTGTCTATTAGATCTAGAACAAAATAGTTCCTATATCGATTATTTTATACCATCCGTACACGATGCAAATAAATTTTTTAACCAACAAACCGCACTTGAATATATTGCAGAATTAACAAAACGAGGTACTGTATCTGGTGTTATTGAGATATTATCTGATTATTTTTTACCGCATATAGGTGACATAAATTATTTAGATAAAGCATATTTTGTTGGTTATATGGTATTTCGTTTAATAAAAGTATATACAAAAGAAGAAAAACCAACCGATCGTGACAATTTTCGGTTTAAACGAGTGGAATTATCCGGATCTCTTATATATGATTTATTTAGAGAATATTATTTAATACAAAAAAGAGATATTACTCGAAAAATAGATGAAGAATATTATTACCATAAAGGTGAATATAAAGAGGATGATACGTTTACGAGAAAAGAGAGAAAAGAACAAAAATCGAAACAAACAGAAGCAAATAAATACAAGGATAATTTTATTGGGTTAATTGAATCCAATTTTAAGACATTTTTTAAAGATAGAATTGTCGAATCTGGTTTTAAAAAAGCATTCAAAGGTAATTGGGGTGCAGAAGCTCATACCAAACGTCTCGGAGTTGTTCAAGACTTGAATCGTCTAAGTTGGAATACCTATATATCCCATTTACGAAAAATTAATTTACCTTTGGATGCAAGTGCAAAAGTTGTTGGACCACGTCTGTTACATAGTTCGCAATGGGGTATCATCGACCCCATTGATACACCGGATGGAGGAAATATTGGTTTACATAAACATATGGCAATCACTGCATATATTACTTGTGGTTCATCTGCACATCCTATTATACAATGGTTGAGAACCAATACACCAATGCGTCTTATTTTAGAGTGTTCTTCAGAGCAATTAGCATCAAGTTCTAAAATTTTAGTGAATGGTAACTGGGTAGGTGTGATTGATAATCCTATTTCTACCAATGAAAAAGAATTGGGAGTAGTAGAAATGTTAAAACTATACAGAAGAAATGGCATTATTCCTACCTATACAAGTATATCTTTTGATTATAATCATAATGAAATGTATATATATACAGACAGTGGAAGATTAACACGTCCAATTTATTATATAGAAAATGGTAAAGAGAGTTATAATAGAAAAGAAATAATAGATTTATTAAATAAAGGTACAATAACGTGGGAGCAGATTATTACTGGATTCAAGGAAAAATCAGATCCAACTTTTTCTAGTAAAAAAAGTAAATTATATGATATATTTGACATATACACAGATATAGGTAGAGACCAGACAGCAATATTTAATTATTTACAAAAATACAAATCTATGATAGATTATGTTGATACAGCAGAAGAAGAGTCCGCATTGATTGCAAATACGGAAGAATTTTTAAATAAAAGTAAATTTTATACACATATTGAAATAGATCCCTCCATTATTTTCGGTGTTATGGGTAATCAAATTATTTATCCAGAGAATAATCCAGTAACACGTAATTCATTTTCGTGTGGTCAAAGTAAACAAGCTGTTTCAGTCTATCATTCTAATTATCAAATGCGTATTGATAAAATGGGCGTAGTGTTAAATTATGGTCAAATACCGTTAATAAAATCACGTTATCTTGAATATATTAATAATGAAGAACAACCATATGGTGTAAATGCTATTGTGGCAATAATGACATATGGTGGATACAATGTAGAAGATGCAATTTTAATAAATGAAGGAGCTATTAATCGTGGAATTTTCAGAACCAGTTACTATTCAATGTATGAAGCGAGAGAAGAAAGTTCGAAAGTTAATGGAATGACAAATTCGAAATTTGCAAATATTCAAAAAAATAATGTTATTAAATTAAAACAAGGTTTTGATTATAGTCATCTGGATGATCACGGTTTAATTAAAGAAAATACAGAATTAAACGATAAGATAATATTAATAGGAAAAATAAATTCAAACTTGGAAAATAAGGATGTATGGATTGATGATTCAGTTAAACCTAAAAAAGGTCAACTTGGTTTTGTAGATAAATCTTTTATTACTTTAGGAGAAGAAGGATTTAATGTTGCAAAAGTAAGAATTCGGGAAGAGAGAGTACCCGCAATAGGTGATAAAATGGCAAGTCGTGCAGGTCAAAAAGGGACTCTAGGGCTTATTATTCCCGAAGAAGATATGCCATTTACAGAAGATGGTCTTAGACCAGATTTGATTATTAATCCACACGCTATTCCATCTCGTATGACTATTGGTCAAATAGTAGAAAGTCTCTTTGGTATTGTATGTACTTCCTATGGAGCATTTGGCGACTGTACTGCCTTTCAAGTGAAAGGATCCAATTATTCAACCTACGCTCCATTACTAGTGAAAGAAGGATTTAATTCGTCTGGTAATCAGGTAATGTATAATGGTATGACAGGAGAATCCTTAGCAGCAGATATTTATATTGGACCAACCTATTATATGCGTTTAAAACATATGGTAAAGGATAAAATTAATTATCGTGCAAGAGGGCCGAATACATCCTTAACCAGACAACCTGTACAAGGACGAGCAAATGATGGTGGATTACGTATTGGAGAGATGGAACGCGATGGAATTCTCGCACACGGTATGTCGTATTTTTTGAATGAATCTTTTTTGATTCGTGGAGATGAATATTATATTGCGGTGTGTAATAAAAGTGGTGCTATTGCAATTTATAATGAAGACAAAAATTTATTTTTAAGTCCTTTAGCAGATGGTCCGATTGATTTTTTTACAAATCCCGATGCAACACTCAATATTAAAAATTTGAGTAAATTTGGAAGATCGTTTAGTATATTGAGAGTTCCCTATTCCTTAAAATTGCTAATACAAGAATTGCAAGTGATGAATGTACAAATGCGGATTATCACAGATGAAAATGTGGATCAACTGTTGAGTATGTCTTATTCTGATAATATTAATAAGCTGTTAAATGAAAAAGGTGATTTAAAACAAGCATCCGATAAATATTATTCAATTATTTCTCAAATCACTTCAAATAAGGTTATTACTACTATTCCAGAAGAAAAGGAAACAGAAACAGAAGAAGAAATACCACAAGAAGAAAAATTCGAAGAACGCGAGTCACCCCCGACTGCTACTGCATCTCCTGCTTTTATGCCATCTACTCCACCAAGTCAACTGGATATGTCATATGTTATTTCACCGAATATAGAAATTAATATACCTACACAAGAACCAACGCCAACTACGAACAAAGTAACATTTTCGAATACGCAAGTAGAAGAACCGACACCTGCACCTCAAACCATTCTAGAGGTCCCTGAAGCTACAAAAACATTAACAGATACAAATGGAACGCAACAAGGGGAAACGGAAACAGTGGTGGATACTAATTCAGAAGACAATAATAATGGTCAACAATCTCCTTCTTCCAATAATGAAACAAAAAAAATAATATTATAAATAAAATTGAAATAAAAATAATGCAATATCTTAGTATTATAATAATAATATGGCAAGTCAGAATTCTAGTATTTTAATTTCTCAAATTTGCAATTCTAGAAAAATCATTCTAGAATTAATGCAAAAACAAAATTATAATGTGAAAGATTACATTAATTTTAGTGTAAATGAAGTAAATGCGATGAAACAGAATAACCAATTAGATATGCTTTTAGAAAAGAATGATTCTGAATCAAACTTACCAAAAAGAAAGATATATATACGTTATTATTTAGGTAAAATGATTCGACCTGCTAATTTACAAGAAATGATAGATGATTTATTTATTTTGTCAGAAACACTTAAAAAAGAAGATACTTTATTTATTATTATAAAAGACGAAACAAATGAGACATTATTAAATGAATTGAAGCATATATGGGAAACAGATGGTATATTTATCGTAATTGAGAATATAAAAAGGTTACAATTTAATATTTTAAACCATACTTTAGTACCAGATCATCGCGTCATTTCAGAAAAAGAAACGGAAGAAATTATGATTAAATATAATATAAATGAAAAAACCCAATTTCCAGATATATCTAGATTTGACCCAGTAGCTAGAGTTATCGGTTTAAGACCAGGACAAGTGTGTCATATTATTCGCCCGAGTAAAACTTCTATTACCAGTAATTATTATAGAGTTTGTATATAAAACAATTTAAACGTTTCTTTTGATTTTGAAAAGGGTAAATGGAAAGAGAAATAGAATTTATAGAACCAAATCCGTGTAATTTTACTATTTATAGTAAGAGCGGTTGTGAAAATTGTAGAAAGGTAAAAAAAATATTAAGCTATAAGAAATTTTTATATGTTGAAATTAACTGTGATGATTATATTATTGATGATAAAGACAATTTTTTACTTTTCATTAAAGAAAAGGCTAATGCTGATTGTAATGTATTTCCAATGGTATTTTATAATGGAGCATATATTGGCGGATATAAAGAAACCTCAAATTATTGTGATAAATTGAGTGTAACTTTTGAAAATGATATAAATTTCTAATAAATATTTTAAGTAATTATATATATTAATG
>Ga0209550_10002545_pt1 | contig 17516 bp, 16 predicted proteins | sample LauGreSuBDMM15SN_2_FD_187567 | JGI IMG/M metagenome (GOLD analysis project Ga0209550, IMG submission 187567) | Freshwater lake microbial communities from Lake Michigan, USA - Su13.BD.MM15.SN (SPAdes) (version 5) | ecosystem: Environmental > Aquatic > Freshwater > Lake | place: Lake Michigan...
GTGGCCACCAGCGATTTCAACATGGGCGCCATGGAAAACAAAGGCTTGAATATTTTCAATACCAAATTTGTTCTCGCCAATCCAGCCACGGCCACAGACTACGACTTTGCCAGCATTGAAAGCGTGGTGGGCCACGAATATTTCCACAACTGGACGGGCAATCGCATTACCTGCCAAGACTGGTTCCAGCTGTCTCTCAAAGAGGGCTTGACTGTCTTTCGCGATCAAGAATTTAGCCAAGACATGGCGGGCATTCAAAGTGCTCGCGCGGTCAAGCGCATCGAAGATGTGCGCGTTTTGCGCACTGTTCAGTTTCCTGAAGATGCAGGCCCTATGGCGCACCCCGTCAGGCCAGACAGCTACGTTGAAATCAACAACTTCTACACCGTCACCATTTACGAAAAAGGTGCTGAGGTGGTTCGCATGATGCAAACTTTGGTGAGTTCACCTGGCGACGAAGAAGGCAAACAAGGGTTTGCGAAAGGCATGAAGCTTTACTTTGAGCGTCATGATGGGCAAGCCGTTACCTGTGACGATTTTGCGCAAGCCATCTCCGATGCCAACCCAGGCTCCTCATTGGCTCAGCGACTTGCCCAATTCAAACGTTGGTACAGCCAAGCGGGTACGCCCAGGGTGCTGGCAGAGGGAGCGTACAACAGCGACAACAAAAGCTTCACGCTCACCCTTTCACAGTCATGTGCTGCCACGCCCGATCAAGCGAAAAAAGAGCCGTTCGTGATTCCCGTTTCAGTGGGCCTGCTCGATGCAAGTGGTACACCCTTGGCTGTTCAGTTGCAGGGTGACACTCAAGGGCAAGCTCATCCAGAATTTAGCAAGACCTTGGTTTTGAGCGAATCTACGCAATCTTTTGTTTTTGAAAACATCGATTCAGTGCCAACGCCCTCACTGCTTCGAAATTTCACTGCACCCGTCAATCTGGACTGCACACTCACGGAAGAACAATGGCTCACCCTGCTAGCTCACGACACTGATTCATTCAACCGTTGGGAAGCGGGTCAAAGATTGGCGGTTCAAGCAGCCCTGCGCTTCATTCGCGGACATCACAACCCGCAAACAGAACCTGTGTTAGGCCCTCACTACCTGAAAGCAATGCAGGCCGCTCTAAATCATCCTGATTTAGATGCAGCCTTCAAAGAGCTGGTGCTCACGCTGCCCTCAGAAACCTATATTTCGGAGCACCTTGAATCGGTTGACCCGCAACAAGTGCACGCTGTCCGAGAAGCTATGAGGCTTCAACTGGCTCAATCTTTACAGGCAGATTGGCAAACTTGTTATGAGCAAAACAAAGTCGCTGGCGCGTACTCGCCAGATGCTCACTCAAGCGGGAAGAGGGCTTTGTCTGGCATGGCCTTGAGCATGCTTTGCTTGGCTTCAATGCAAGATGGCTCAAGCTTTTGGCCAAGCAAAGCCTTCCAAGCCTTCAAAGATGCTCACAACATGACAGATCGCTTCAATGCGCTCATTGCCTTGGTCTGTAGTGGTCATGAGTTGAGCGCGCAAGCCCTCTCGCACTTTCACGCATTGTTCAAAAATGAAGCGCTGGTTATCGACAAGTGGTTTGGTTTGCAGGCCAGTGCACCCGATTGTGGCGGCAACATTTTGCCCATTGTGCGCCAGCTCATGCAGCACCCCGACTTCAACTTGCGCAACCCCAATCGCGCACGCAGTTTGATTTTCAGCTTCTGCAGCGCCAACCCGGGCGGCTTTCACAAAGCCGATGCAGCAGGCTACGTCTACTGGAGTGAGCGCGTGATAGAGCTCGACGCCATCAACCCGCAAGTTGCCGCACGTTTAGCTCGTGCCCTTGACCGATGGAAAAAATTGGCTGAGCCCTATCGCCAAGCGGCCAGGGCAGCTATTGAACGTGTCGCTGCAAAATCTGACCTCAGCAATGATGTGCGTGAAGTTGTAACGCGCGCCTTGGCTGAATAAATTCTGGAGATCTCAATGACTCAAAAAATATCACTGACACGCTATTTGGTAGAGCAGCAGCGCAGCAAGGGCCACATTCCGTCACAACTTCGTCTTTTACTAGAGGTGGTGGCGCGGGCTTGCAAAAGCATCAGCCATGCCGTTAACAAGGGCGCCTTGGGCGGTGTTTTGGGCAGTGCCGACATTGAAAATGTGCAAGGCGAGATCCAAAAGAAATTGGACATCATTGCCAACGAGGTTTTGATCGAAGCCAACGAATGGGGCGGCCACTTGGCGGCCATGGCTTCAGAAGAAATGGAATCTATTCACTTGGTTCCCAACCGATATCCGCAAGGTGAATACCTTTTGTTGTTTGATCCCCTAGACGGCTCCAGCAACATTGATGTCAACGTGAGCATTGGCACCATCTTCAGCGTGCTGAAAAAACCAGAAGACAGCGATGCCATCAGCGAAAAAGAATTTCTCCAGACTGGCAACCAACAAGTTGCAGCAGGCTATTGCGTGTACGGCCCCCAAACCACACTGGTTCTCACGCTGGGCGATGGCGTGGCCATGTTCACACTCGATCGCGAACAAGGCTCGTTTGTCCTCACACAAGAAAATGTCAAAGTGCCAGAAGATACCAAAGAATTTGCCATCAACATGAGCAACATGCGCCATTGGGATACTCCTGTTAAGCGCTATGTTGACGAATGCCTCCAAGGCAAAGAAGGTGTCCGCGGCAAAGATTTCAACATGCGCTGGGTTGCCAGCATGGTGGCCGATGTGCACCGTATCCTCACCCGCGGCGGTATTTTCATGTACCCCTGGGACAAGCGTGAGCCCCACAAGGCGGGCAAGTTGCGATTGATGTATGAGGCCAACCCCATGAGTTGGTTGATTGAACAAGCAGGTGGCGCTTCAACCAACGGCCGCGAGAGAATTTTGGACATTCAACCCACGCAACTGCACGAGCGTGTGAGTGTTATTTTGGGCTCTAAGAATGAAGTTGAGCGGATCACCCGATATCACCTCGAAACATGATCTTCTCCGCTTTGTTGGCACCGTTTCGCTTAATTGTTTTTGTCATTTGGGTGGCCTTGCTGCCGCTTGTCAGCTTCGCAGAGCAACCCGTCAAGTCCATCGCAGAACTTGATATTTCGAGGTACATGGGAACTTGGTACGAAATTGCCAAGTTGCCCAATTGGTTTCAACGCAAATGCATTCAAGGCACGCAGGCTCATTACAAAATTTTGGGGCCAAAGCAAATTGAAGTCACCAACAAGTGCACCACAGCCACAGGCGAAGAAATCAAAGCTGCTGGCGTTGCAAGGCCCAACGGCAGCGGCCAAGTTGCACAATTGGAAGTTCGATTTGCACCCGATTGGACCGCATGGCTGCCCTTCGTTTGGGGTGCCTACTGGATCCTAGACTTAGACGCAGACTACCAAGTGGCCGCTGTGGGAGATCCCACAAGATCCTACCTCTGGATTTTGTCTCGAACCCCCGTTGTTACAGCCAGTCAATACGAGGGCTTGTTGCAACGTCTGAAATTGATGGGTTTTGACATCACAAAATTGGAAAAGACACGCCAAAATTGAATTTCCGTGTCAGTTGCGATTGCATGGAATAACTATTCAAAGGCTCTCAAAACCTCGACCAGCTTCAAGCCACAATACCGCGTTTTCGCATTTCGCTGATTTGGTCGACTGAAATACCCAACTCTTTCAAGACAACATCGGTGTCTTGACCCAATCTGGGTGCATTGCGCCGATGCTCACCCGGTGTTCTGGAGAGCTTGGGCACCATGCCAGGCACCATCAATTGGCTTCCATCGTTCATGTCGACCTTGGCCAACATACCGCGGGCCAGATAGTGCGGATCGGCCGCAATATCTTCCACTGTGTAAATACGGCCTGCGGGAACTGCGGCCTGATCAAGCACAGACAAGACCTGGGTCACCTCAAGTTCAGAAGTCCAAGCGCCAATGGCAGCGTCTATTTCTTCAACCCTTTTGACTCGACCTGCATTGTCCGCCAGGGCAGGGTCAGCCGCTAAATCTTCACGGCCAATGGCATGCATCAAGCGTTTGAAAATACTGTCGCCATTGCCTGCAATCAAAGCACATTTACCATCTTTGCAAAGATAGGCATTGCTAGGCGCAATGCCAGGCAAGGCACTGCCAGCAGGCCCGCGCACTGCATCAAAAGCGCTGTACTCTGGCAACAAGCTCTCCATGCAATTGAACACAGCTTCATAAAGCGCCACATCAATGACTTGACCTAAGCCACTTTTTTTCTTTTCGTGAAGTGCCATCAAGATGCCAATCACGCCATGCAACGAAGCCAAGGTGTCGCCAATACTCACCCCAACCCGAACAGGCAAGCGCCCCGGCTCGGCACTGAGATGGCGAAGGCCACCCATGGCTTCCGCCACAACGCCAAACCCTGGCTTGTCTTTGTATGGGCCCGTTTGACCGTATCCACTGATGCGCAGCATGATCAAGCCAGGATTGATTTGTTGCAAGACATCAGGGCCCAAGCCCCAAGCTTCCATGGCACCGGGTCGAAAATTTTCAATCAAGACGTCGGATTCTTTGACCAATTTGCGCACAATGTCTTGGGCGTCTGCCTGCCGCAGGTCAAGTGCCAATGAACGCTTGTTGCGGGATTGAACCTGCCACCACACAGAGGTGCCGTCTTTGATCAAGCGCCAATGCCGCAATGGGTCGCCCGCGCCTGGCGGTTCAATCTTGACCACATCGGCACCAAAGTCGGCCAAGGTTTTGGCAGCGAATGGGCCCGCAATGAGTTGGCCCAACTCCACCACCTTGAGGCCAGCCAAAGCGCCATTCGAAATTCTGAAATCAGTGTTTGCTTCTGTCATTCAATGCGTCTCCCAAGGTGCATCAAGCAAGCCTCACCGTATTAAATGGGTTCTTCGATCAAGGGCGACGAAGACGCAGGGTCGATAGGGCCGGACGGATCTTGCGAATGAGTTCCCAACGCTACGGCCCTGAAAATTTCGCGCAGCAATTTCTTTTCTGACAAAGTCAGAGCGCGTGTGAGGCGATGGCGCATGCGCAGCAAGAGTTGGCGATCAACCTCTTGCGGAATTCCGCGGCTGATGTGCAAAGCATCACGCAACTCTTCTCTTCGATCTTCCGGTTCATCATCCCACCAAGACACAATCACATCCGTGATGGCGTCTTTGACCACTTGAGGGTCTTCTTGTGCCTGCGAGGCCTCTTTGCTGGCCGCGCTTTGCAACATATCGGCCAGTGATTTAGATTGCACGACAACACGCCGATCGGCCTGCGACAACAAGCGACCCCAGCCTGGGTCTGTTTGATGCAATTGATGCATATTGCTTGCAGCATCATCAGCCAAAATATGGACTTGCAAACCTCCAAGCTGCGCTTCATCAATGCCACTTAAAAATCGCTCATCGTCAGTGGCCAGCAGCACATGATCACAGGCCTTACTTTCCGCCAATCGACGCAAATCCTGACCCAAAGACTTTAACAAGGAGATACCGCCGTCTGTGTCGTGTGACAAAACCTTGCGAACAATTTGACCATCAATATCCATGCTTTCATTTTCTTCGGCGTACCAGTAAATGCGCTTGATGTTCACGTCCAAACCAGCGTGGGCCAAGGCGCCTGTCAAAAATTGAGCGATGCCATACCGGTTCAAAGCGTCTTGCTTGGGGCCAGACTGAGTATGTTGTGCAAGCCAAACCAGAAACCTTGCATCGATCAAAGCGATACAAGAACCGCCTGCTGGGTCTATTGATTGGCGGTGTCCATCTTTGGATGAGTGAGAAAAATAATCGCGTTTCATCGCAGCCTTTGAGGTTTTAAGATAAATTAATCAGAAGGCCTTAAAGAGCCCCCTGCTTCGTAGCGGGTCTGCGAACCCAGTGATATTTTAACGAACCTAAGCCGTGAACTGCCATCTCTCAGGTTTAAACTCAAGACTTATTGAACTTACCTCCCATAACCCCCATGTCTCATTACGATCTTTATGCCATTGGCAACGCTTTGGTTGATTCTGAATACGAAGTCAGCGACGCCCAACTTCAATCGATGGGCGTCGATAAACGACACATGACCCTCATTGACACGCCTCGCAGAGCCGAATTGCTTCAACATGTCAAAGCCCTCACGCCCAGACAAACAGGCGGTGGCTCTGCAGGCAATACCGTAGTGGCATTGGCGCAACTCGGAGGCAAGGCCTTCTATTCTTGCAAAGTAGCGCACGATTCTTTGGGTGATTTTTACGTCAAAGACTTGCAAGCCCGCGGTGTCGAGACCAACCTCAACCACACACGCGCAACGGATGGACAAACGGGCAGTTGCTTGGTCTTGGTCACACCCGATGCAGAACGCAGCATGTGCACCTTTTTAGGCGTCTCGGCCGAACTAGACGACGCTGCACTTCATCCGCACAACATTGTGAAGTCGAAGATTTATTACATGGAAGGCTATTTGGCTGCGTCACCTACCGGCCTCAAGGCCGCATTAAAAGGCAGACAGGTTGCACGAGAAGCCGGCGTCGCTTTGGCACTCACCTTGAGTGACGTCAGCATGATCCAATTTTGCAAAGCGGGCATAGACGCCATGCTGGGTGATGGCGTCGATTACTTGTTTTGCAATCAAGAAGAAGCTCAAGTATGGTGTGGTTCACAAGACTTGGATGTGGTGAAAGAGACCTTGAAAAAATTGGCCAAAATGGTGTGTCTCACACGCGGCCCAGAGGGGTCGGAAATTATCACAGCGCAAGATTCATGGCACGTCCCCGCTGAAAAGGTCAAGGCCATCGACACCAATGGTGCTGGCGACATGTTTGCGGGCGCTTTTTTGTATGCCATCACACGCGGCTATTCACCCGAACAAGCAGCCAACTTGGGCAACCATGCTGCTGCCGCGGTGGTCAGCCAACATGGCAACCGATTGACCCTTGGCCAATTGAGCACCATCAAAGCTTACGCACTGCCACCGCTCAAATAACTAGAAAGTTTCAAGCTCAGACAGCAGCAAACCAGCTGCGTCTTTGGCTGCCAACACAGGCAATGTCAGAGCTGAGGGCAAGGGCCACTCAATGCCAAGTGCTGGGTCGTTCCAGAGCAAGGTTCGCTCAAACTCTGGATACCAATAATCGGTGGTTTTGTACAAAAACTCGGCAGATTCACTCAGCACCATAAAACCGTGCGCAAAACCGGGCGGTACCCAAACTTGTTTGGCATTGTCTGCGCTCAAGTGAAAACCTGCCCATTGACCAAAAGTCGGAGATTTCTTTCTCAGATCAACTGCGACATCAAATACCTCCCCACGAACCACCCTGACCAATTTTCCTTGCGCATGTTGTATTTGATAATGAAGTCCACGCAATACGCCTTGCGAAGACTTGCTGTGGTTGTCTTGCACAAACTCTGCGTTTAGGCCTGTGGCAGAAGCAAAGTCGCGGGCATTGAAACTCTCATAGAAAAAACCACGCGCATCACCAAAAATTTGGGGTTGAATCAGCAAGACCTCAGGTAGTCTGCTTGGCGTCACGGTATAGGCCATTAATGTGTCTTCAATAAATTCAGCAAATATTGACCATAGCCATTTTTGGCCAAAGGCTGCGCCAGTTTTTGCACCTGAGATGCATCAATCCACTTTTGGGCGAATGCAATTTCTTCTGGGCAAGCCACCATCAGGCCTTGCCTCTTTTGCAAGGTGGCAATAAAGGCTGCCGCCTCGTGCAAACTGTCATGCGTGCCCGTGTCTAACCATGCATAGCCTCGACCCATGATTTCTACATTCAGTTGCTGCTGTTCTAGGTAGTACCGATTCACATCGGTGATTTCCAATTCACCTCTAGCTGATGGCTTGATACTGGCGGCAATGTCACACACCTGTTGATCGTAGAAATAGAGTCCTGTGACTGCGAAATTGCTTTTGGGCTGCTGCGGCTTTTCTTCAATGCTCAATGCGCGCTGCTGTCCGTCAAAGGCCACCACACCATAACGCTCTGGATCATTCACATGGTAGGCAAACACACTTGCCCCCTGAGTTTGCGAGTCCGCTCTTTGCATCAACTTAACGAGATCGTGTCCATAAAAAATATTGTCTCCTAGGACCAAGGCACTGGGGTGCTTGCCCACAAACTCTTTGCCAATGATGAAGGCCTGTGCCAAGCCATCCGGGCTAGGCTGAACAGCATATTGAATGTTCATTCCCCATTGGCTGCCATCGCCCAACAGATCCACAAATCTGGGGGTATCCTGAGGGGTGCTGATGAGCAGAATATCTTTGATGCCAGCCAACATGAGGGTGGTCAAGGGATAGTAGACCATGGGCTTGTCGTAGACAGGCATCAATTGCTTAGAGACCGCTTGGGTCACGGGGTACAAGCGGGTTCCAGACCCACCCGCCAAAATAATGCCTCTGCGTGTTTTCATTTTGTCATTTTGCCATGTCTGGCCTCCAGATCAAGCCATGAGCACTTATGCTTGCGCACTATGCCGTTCAAAGATCTGGGGCTCTCGCCCGAGTTGCTCAAAGCACTCAAACCCAAAACCTACCCTGCGCCTACGCCAGTTCAGCTTGAGTTGATCCCCTGCGTCTTCACTGGGCGCGACGCTTGGGTGACGGCACCCACGGGTTCCGGCAAAACATTGGCCTACACATTGCCACTGATTGAACAACTGGCGCGCTCATTTTCCAGCAACACCAGATTCATTCGGGCCTTGGTGTTGGTGCCCACCCGTGAATTGGCCATTCAAGTCGGCCAAACTTTCATGAGTTTGACGGCCCATTGGGGATCCCTCTGTAAGATCACGGTCGTTTTTGGGGGCGTGTCCATCAACCCGCAAATGATGGGTCTCAGAGGCGGCACAGACATTTTGATCGCTACCCCAGGTCGTTTGATTGATCTCATGGCAAACAACGCTCTGAAACTTTCTCACGTTCAAACATTGGTCCTAGATGAAGCCGATAAATTGTTTGAGCTGGGATTTCAAGAAGAGCTTCAAACAATTTTGCAGCAGCTGCCCACGCGTCGACAGACCTTGTTGTTGTCTGCGACAAAACCTTCAAGCATGCAGCCCCTCGCTGAAGCGCTGCTTCAAGACCCATTGGTCATTCACATTCAAGGCGAAACCCAGCAACCGGCGGTCATTGTGCAACGCGCCATTTATACCGATGTTGGCAAACGCACCCAGCTCTTGAAACACCTCATCCAAGAGGCTCATCTGAAACAAGTTTTGGTTTTCGCAGCAACCCAGCACAGCAGTGAAATTGTGGCGGCCAAACTGCGTGTGGCTGGCATTGCCGCAGAACCTTTTCACGGTCAACTGAGCCAAGGCAAAAGGCAACAAGTTTTAGCAGACTTCAAAGCGCAACGCGTCAAGGTGGTGTTGGCCACTGACTTGGCAGCGCGAGGCCTGGACATTGAAAAATTACCAGCCGTCGTCAATTTTGACTTGCCCAGATCGGCAGTTGATTACACCCATCGCATTGGCCGAACAGGTCGGGCAGGCGAAGAAGGATTGGCAGTCAGTTTTGTCACGCCCGAATCTTTGGCTCACTGGTCATTGATCGAAAAACGTCAGGCCGTGAAACTTGAACTCGAAACTTTGCTGGGCTTTGAAGCCACTGCGCCAGTCACACCCCAAGGACCTGGCAATGGCGGCATCAAAGGCAAGCGCCCCAGTAAAAAAGACAAGTTAAGGCAATTGGCTGCCGAGCGAAACCCTTCACCGATCAAAGCCGCAAGCTAAAACGGTGCAGCCGATCCAAAACGGCGATCGCGCTTTGAAAACCACTCAAGGGCTTCATTGAACTGCTTGACCGTGAAATCGGGCCACAGCGTGTCTATGAAAAACATTTCTGCATAAGCCGCTTGCCAAAGCATGAAATTGCTGACTCGGGATTCGCCGCCAGTTCGAATGAGCAGGTCCATTTCAGGGGCATCAGCGGTGCTTAAAAAAGGCGCCAGTGCGTTTTCAGTGAGGCTCTCCAAGGTGGCATTTGGATTGGCACGCTGCCAAGATTGGGCCGCTTGAACCAAGTCCCATCGACCCCCGTAGTTGGCAGCCACTCTCAATGTAATTTTGGTATTGTGTTGTGTTTGTTGTTCAGCTCGCAATATCAAGCCTTGCAACTCTTCACTGAACTTGGATTGATCGCCCACGATTTTCAAGCAAACACCGTTTTTTTCCATGTCGTCCACTTCTTTTTGCAAGTAACTGGCAAAAAGATTCATCAGAACGGAAACTTCGTCTGCAGGGCGACGCCAGTTTTCAGTGCTGAAAGCAAATAGGCTTAGGTGCGAAATATTGCTTCTGATGCAATTTTCAACCACTGCGCGAACGCGCTTTGCACCTGAGGCATGTCCAAAAGCAGCGGGTAAAAGCCGTTTTTTAGCCCATCGGCGATTGCCGTCCATGATGATGCCAATGTGCTTTGGAAGCGTATTCGAGGTCAATTAAATTCACTTATAAAAAGACAAATTGATTCTACAACCTCTTGCCATGTGAAAAAGGCCGCAATCAGCGGCCTTTTGGGATGAATGAATAAGACTTCAGGCAATTAAATACTTAGCACGATCTTGCCCGTCAATCCATTTAGGCGCTTTGCCTCGGCCTGTCCAAGATTGACCTGTTGCAGGGTCACGGTACTTAGGGGCCACTTTACCGCCACTGGATTTACCTGAGGATTTAGAGTTACCCCGACCAGATGGGAAAATATCCTGAACAGTTAATCCAAATTCGGACACCAATTCACGCGATTTGCGAATTGCCTCAGCCAGCTCTTGCTGACGAGCACTGGCAATAGCTTGCTCCAAGGCTTCGCGTTGTATTAATAATTCTTTGTATGAGTTAGTCATGGTAATTCCTATATAAATAATAATCTTGCTTGAAAAACAAGTACTCGGATAATAACCGAATTTAAATATAAATCAACTCGATAAATATTATAAAACTTATAAATTCATTAATTAGTTAAAGATTTAGCATTTATCTTGTCTATTCGACGACCTTCGAGAGATAAAACTTCAAAATGCCAGCCTTCAGTTTGAACAATATCGCCTACTTTGGGCAGATAACCCAATTCGGCCAAAATAAATCCACCCAGTGTATTGAATAATCCTCTTTCTTCACCATTCAATTGCTTGATATCCAGTCTCGACTTAAGCTCATTCACAGGCATTAAGCCGTCCAGCACCCAAGCGCCATCTGCTTGAATGGACGCCCAAGCGTCTTCGACGGTGAATGGTTTGAGTTCACCTGTGATCGCTTCGAGTAAATCTCGGGGGGTTAACATGCCTTGAACAACGCCATATTCGTCAACAACGAAGACAATTCGACCTGATTTATCGCGCAGTTGTTCCAAGAGAGTCATGCCACTTAAGGTTTCAGGAACAAATGTGGCAGGCAGTGCCAATTTTTCGACCGGGGATGCGTCATCCAAGGGCAAAGAGACCAGCCGCGCCACACTGACCACACCAACGACATCGTCCAAATTTCCGCGACAAACTGGGTACCAAGAGTGCCCATCTGCGCCCTCGTCAAGGCCAACCTGCGCCAAGCACTCGGCTCGGTTCATGCTTGCCTCAAACCATCGAATGTCAAGCCGAGGCACCATCAAAGACGTCAAGGGTCTGTCGTCTAAATGAAATACATTCCTGACCATTTGATGCTCGTGCGCCTCTATCAGGCCCGCGTCCACCCCCTCCTCCAAGCTGGCGGTGATCTCTTCCTCGGTGACTGCGCGGTTACCGCGCGAATCGATTCGCAACAACTTCAGTACGGCATGCGTACAAATAGAGAGCAAGCCTACAAAGGGTCTGGCAACACTGGCCAACCAAGCCATGGGTCTGGCCACAATTCTGGCGACAGGCTCTGGATACAACTGACCAATTCGTTTTGGCACCAGCTCACCAAAAATGATGGTGGTGAATGTAATTGCTGTTACCACAAAGCCCGTGGCTGTTGAACCCGCAACTGATTCAGTCAGGCCAAGGCCAATGAGCCAGGTTGCGACAGCGGGGCTGAATGCAGCCTCTCCAAAAATACCATTCATGACCCCAATCGATGTGATGCCTACCTGAACCGTGGACAAAAACTGGGTGGGGTTTTCAAGCAATTGAAGTGCGGTGGCAGCACCCTTGTCTCCCGCCTCCTCCATTGCAGCCAGCCTGGCTTTGCGGCTTGACGCCAAAGCCAATTCAGACATGGCAAACACGCCATTGATCAAGGTCAGAAGCACAATCATTAAAATATCCATCCCTGCATTGTGCCAAGGCCAGAATGCGAATGAAATAGCCTTAAGGCGGGCGGCTCAAAAAAGTCAAAAAAACGTCCACAATGATGCTTTGTCATTGAATTTGGAAGCAAATGTCTTTTTATTGGGTTGGTGACCTCCAAGGATGCGATGAACCTTTGGGCCGATTGTTGGACCAACTAGGGTTTTCACCCAGCCGCGATCATTTGTATGTGCTGGGGGACTTGGTGAACCGGGGGCCCTCTTCACTGCCTGTATTGAAGCGCTTGATTCAGTTGGGCGCCAGTGTTGAGTGTGTTTTGGGAAATCACGATTTACATTTATTGGCACTCGGTGTTGGCGCTCGCCAACCGAGCCGAACCGACACACTCGGCGATATTTTGAATGCTGACAACAAAGATGAACTGCTTGAGTGGCTTCGACATCAACCCATTGCGATCTACAAACAAGAGGTCTTGATGGTCCATGCGGGGGTCCTTCCGCAGTGGTCTCTTGGCACAGTTTTGGAGTTGGCTCACGACATTGAAAAAGTTCTGCGCGGGCCTGACGCCACTGAATTTTTGATGAACATGTATGGCAACGAACCTGCCCAGTGGGATCCCCATCTGCAAGGTCTCGATCGACTTCGATGCAGCTTGAATGCATTCACACGTCTGCGTTTTTGCGCCACAAACGGGCTGATGGAATTTAAAACCAAAGAAAATAGCGCCAAAGCGCCAACTGGTTTTTTGCCGTGGTTTGAAATTCCCGATCGCAAGACCATCGGAACAAAAATTGCATTTGGCCATTGGTCCACCTTGGGCGCGGTCGAGCGAGATGATATTTGGGCGCTGGATACCGGTTGTGTTTGGGGGGGATGCCTGACTGCCATCCAAAGAAATACACCCGCCGATTTACCGCGCAAAATTCAAATCAAATGTCCGCCTTATCAAACCCCTTTTTGAGTTTCCCAATCCCAACATGGGTTGCTTAGCCTTATGAAACATTCTTTGGGATTTGACCCGCGAGATATTCCGCACTCAGCTCAACAGCAAAGTTGGCCTGCTTTGCCCCAAGCTGTGCTCAATGCTGAACATCTGAGAGGCGTTTTCAAAAATCCACCGGTCTGGACGCCAGAGTTGAAGCGCGAGCCATCATTGGGGCAAGGTGCACCACGAGCTGCTGCCGTTTTGGTGCCTATCGTGATGAGAGGCGACAAAGGCAAAGATCCGCACCTCTTGCTCACACAACGCGCTCAACACCTGTCCTCGCATGCAGGGCAAATCGCTTTTCCGGGTGGCAAAGTCGATCCTGATGATGAGTCTGTGGAGCATGCCGCTCTGCGCGAAGCTGAAGAAGAGGTAGGGCTGTCATCTGAATTTGTCGAGGTTTTAGGCCAGCTTCCAAGCTACATCACCGGCACTTCATTTCACATCACCCCTGTGGTGGCTTTGGTGTCCCCTGATCACACCATTCAAACCAATGCGAATGAAGTTGAATTTGCATTTGAGGTGCCATTGACGTTCCTCATGAACCCCATGAATCATCGCTTTCATCAATGGGAAAAAGATGGCATCCAGAGACAGTGGTACTCCATGCCCTACCGACCCGCCACACACAATGCATCGGGTCAAGATACTGAATTTTTCATTTGGGGCGCTACTGCGGGCATGATTAGAAACTTTTATCGCCTCTTATTGGCTGCCAATTCTTTATGATGTCGTCATGAGCTTTTTCTCTCTATTTTTGGCACTGGTCATCGAACAAGCACGGCCCCTGGGTTCGTCTCATTTTCTGCATCAGTGGTTAAGACGATGGGTAGACTGGGTTGCTGCGCATGTCGACGGCGGCACCAAATCGCAAGCTTGGTTGGCTTGGGCAATCCTCATCGGTGCTCCTGCTTTTCTGGCCATTCTCATTCATTGGTTACTGGCCTATTTTTTAGGCTGGTTTTTTGCCGTGGCATGGAACGTGGTGTTGCTTTACGTCACACTCGGATTTCGGCAATTCAGCCATCATTTCACAGGCATTCGTGACGCACTCAATGACGGGGACGAGCCACTGGCTCGGAAACTGCTGGCCGATTGGCAGCAGGTTGAGGTCAATGAACTCCCTCGCAACGAAATTGTTCGCCACGTCATTGAGCATTCCGTTTTGTCTGCGCACCGGCACGTTTTTGGTGTCTTTTTCAGCTACGCCTTGCTCTCCATCGTCGGCTTAGGGCCGGTGGGCGCTGTGGTTTACAGAATTGCAGAATTTGCAAAAAGATATTGGTCGAAGGCTCCGACGCTTGCAAGCAACACCCTCCAAGACCATCGCAACTGGACCAGTCCATCTTTACAAGAAGTCGCCACAGGCTCTTGGCACGCCATTGATTGGATTCCTGCAAGATCAACGGCCATGGGCTTTGCCATCATGGGCAGTTTTGAAGATGCCATGGATGGTTGGCGTCATCATGCTGAAAAATTTCCCGATGACAACGACGGCGTGATTTTGGCAGCCACCGCAGGCGCCATCAACGTTCAATTGGGCGGCGCAGCTCTGCAGCCAGAGCTCCCTAGCAGCAGCAGCACGCCAGGGCGCCCCCCTGAGTTGGCGCACTTTGCCCAAATTGTTGGCCTTGTTTGGCGAACTGTCATCATGTGGCTGGTACTGGTGGCCTTATTGTCTTTGGCCAATCTATTGGGTTAGATCATTGGCTTAGAGCTAAAAATCACCAGCGCTGCTGTCCAAGCTCTTCAAACAGTTGGGTATAAATTCTGTGCCGTCTGTGACTGACCTCTGCAGCCAACAAGTCAGCAGATTCGTCTTTTTGCAAAGCTGCCAAAACACCGCAACCGGGCTCGTGCAAATGTGTGCAGTTGTAAAACTTGCAATTTTGCGCATGTTCCTTCAGGTCTGGCATACAGGCTGCCAATTGATTTTGCGGGATGTGTTGCAAGCCAAATTCTTGAAAGCCTGGGGAGTCAATGATGGCTGTTCCAAGGTCAGTTAAATTTGAGGGCCTGTGACCTACCCAGTAAAGTGAAGTGCTTGTGGTGGTGTGTTTGCCCGAATTAAGCGCTTGAGAAATCTCGCCAGTCAGTGCGCGTGCATTGGGCACCAAGGCATTGACCAAGGTACTTTTGCCCGCACCTGAGGGTCCCAAAACAAGGGTCGTCTTGCCACTCATTTCAGATTGCAATCGTTGCAAAGAATGATTGTCAGCGTTGTTGCTTGTTTTTAGCTCAAGCGACAGGACTGTGTAGCCCATATGCCTGTATGCAGCCAAGCGATGCCATGCTTGCGCAAAAGCTTCTCCCAAATCGCTTTTGTTCAACACAATCAAGGGCTTGATGTGCTCGGCCTCTGCCGCGATCAAGGCACGCGAGAGTTGCGTTTCTGAAAACTCTGGCTCAGCGGCCAACAATATCAATACCTGATCGAGATTGGCCGCAAATGACTTGGTGCGAACTTCATCACGCCTGTAAAAAAGGTTTTTTCTGTCCAGCACATTTTCAATCGTGCCTTCATCGGCCGCCGCTTGCCATTTCACGCGATCACCCACCACCGATTGACTTTTTTTTCCACGAGGATGACAAATGAGTCGCTTGCCGTCATCCAACTCGACCACGCAATGTCTACCGTGAGTGGCCACCACCAGGCCTGTGTTCATGGCCTCTTGCGTGGAGGCCACCAAAGCCTGAGCGGCCTTGGTCTTGGTGTGTGTGCGCTGATTAAGCTTGCGCATGCTGCATGCGGGCTAAGCGCAAACTGGCTGGAGGGTGCGAATAATAAAACTTCACATACCAAGGATCGGGCGTCAGGGTTGACGCATTGTCTTGGTACAACTTCAACAAAGCAGAACTCAGGTCTGCAACGGGTGCTTGAGAAGCGGCATAGGCATCAGCCTCATATTCCTGCACCCTTGAGCGCCATGAGGAAATAGGCGCCAATAAAAAAGTAAACACGGGAACGACCAACATGAACAGCAAAAGGGCCACGGCCTCATTGCCACTGGTCAAACTGGGAGTCACCCCCAAGCCTGTGTAGAACCAAATTTGCTGAGAGGCAAATCCAAGCACAGCCAAGCCCAGCAAGCTCATGACAAAACTGGTGACCATCATTTTCAAAATGTGACGATGCTTGAAATGGCCCAGCTCATGCGCCAGCACGGCTTCCATCTCTGAGGGAGAAAGTTGCTTGAGCAAGGTGTCAAAGAAGACAACCCGTTTGCTGGCACCAAAGCCCGTGAAAAAGGCATTGGAATGGGCGGAGCGCTTGCTGCCATCCATCACAAAAAATCCTTTGGCGGTAAAACCTGCGCGCTGCATGAGGCCATTGACTCGCACCTTCAAAGCTTCATCTTCCAGAGGTGTGAATTTGTTGAACAAGGGCATGATCACATTGGGTGCAATGGCCATCAAAATCAATTGCCACAACACCAAGGCACACCATGTCCAGAACCACCAGTAAACACCGCCGGCCTGCATGAGCCACAAAACCAAGGTGATGAGAGGAACGCCCAACACAAGACCCAAAATCAAACCTTTGACAGAATCACTCAGCCAGAGTTTCCAAGTCATTTTGTTAAAGCCAAACTTTTGCTCCAATGCAAAAGTTTGATAAAGCGAGAGCGGTAAACCGATCAGTGCGCTCACCAAGGTAAACGACAATACCAGCACCACCTGCTGCCCAAGACTGGGCGCCATGAATTCCAAAATGAACTGGTTCAAAGCGCTCAAACCACCCATCAATGTCCATGCAATGAGCACTCCAGCATCCAACAAGATGTCAAATTGCGAGACCTTGGCTTTGGCCAAGGTGTAATCGGCAGCTTTCTGATGATCGGCTAGGGAAATTTGACTGGCAAACGCAGCAGGCACCTCAGCGCGGTGTTGCGCCACATGCCGAACTTGCCTGGCATTGAGCCATAGCTTCAATAAAACGTTGGTGAACAGTGCGCCCACCAAAAAATAAGTCAGAGTCAAAGTCGCATTCATACCCGAAGTGTAGATCAGCCAACATCAGCGACAATCTGAAGCTTTGGAAAAAGCCTCTTTTTGAAATGACCGCTCCTTTAGACACCTCCCCTGCCAATCAGCCCCAAACCGAGTTCACCCTGACCAAATCAGACGACAACTTGGTTTGGATCGACTGCGAAATGACCGGGCTCGACCCAGAAAAGGAGCGTCTGCTTGAAATTGCGGTCGTTGTGACAGGCCCACATCTGACACCCCGAATAGAAGGTCCAGTGTGCGTTATTCACCAGAGCGACGAGCTGCTCGACAAGATGGATGCCTGGAACAAAGGAACTCATGGCAGGAGCGGCTTGATTGACAAAGTCAAAGCC
>Ga0209550_10002547_pt1 | contig 17513 bp, 20 predicted proteins | sample LauGreSuBDMM15SN_2_FD_187567 | JGI IMG/M metagenome (GOLD analysis project Ga0209550, IMG submission 187567) | Freshwater lake microbial communities from Lake Michigan, USA - Su13.BD.MM15.SN (SPAdes) (version 5) | ecosystem: Environmental > Aquatic > Freshwater > Lake | place: Lake Michigan...
AAAATTGGATTAGACTGCTGTGCGCATTTACGCAGCGACCGCTGTCCCGCATTTATGCAGTCATTACTGCGTAACGACCGTTGCTTACGCAGCGACCGTTGTCCCGCATTTATGCGGTCATTACTGCGTAACGACCGTTGCTTATGCAGCGACAGGCGCAGCCTTGGTGTAGTGGCGACCAAGGTACTTCTGGAGGTTGAGGATCGTGAGCTTGTCATCCTCCTTGAGCGTGAGGAGCTTGCGAAGAGGCGCATCCGCATTGATCGCCTGCTTATTCATGAGCTTGTGCTCCTTGCAGTAGGCAGAGATGGCCTTGGTGACGTTGGAGCGGCTGATCTCCGTATTCTTGGGCTTGCCGAGGAACGCGAGGAGCTCATCCGAGACCGCAACAGGCGTCGTGAAGATGCAGGGCTTGGGAACCGCACCCTCAACAGGCGTCGCCTTGCGACCCTTGCGCTTGCGATCCGCCTTCTTGGCGAGGCGGGCCGTGAGCTTCTCAAGCGTCTTGACATTGGCCGCAGACTCAGAGTTGAGCGCCTTGATCTGGACACTGATCTCGTGCTGGCGAGCGAGCGCCTTGGAGACAAGGGTCGCGAGATCCTCATCCGCCGCCGCGGCATCCGTGGGGGCAGGAGAGGCGGCAACCGCGACAGGGGCAGCAACAGGTGCAGGGGCAGGGACAACGGCAACGGCCGTGGAGGTAGCAGCAGCCGCCTTTTTAGAGACCTTGGCAGGCGCAGCAGCGACAGCCGCCACAGGAGCGGCGACAGGGGCGGCAACAGGGGCAGCGACTTCGGTGGACTTTGCAGACTTCGTGGTCTTCGTGGTCTTGGAGGCGGAGGCAGTGCTCATTTTAGTAGCGTCAGAGGAAGTATTTGAAGACATGGAACGCGGAATACTAGACAGTCATCGGGAATAGGTCGCCGTCAAGTTTGGTACCGGGAGGCCAAAAGTTGCCGGCCCAGCTTAGGTCACCCAGCCACTTTCATATTGAAATGACGACGTATATAGTAGGGATGACTTCTGTTCCAAGCACCAAGAAAGGAAGTGCAAATATTTGTGTCAGCATCCGGGCGGCCAAAGTGCCGGGGGAAAGATGCCCCTGCAAAGCAGCATTTGACTCTGAATGGTGCGGTAAACATAAGAGTACCCAAGTTCGCTTTATAGCTCCTGGTGCAGAAGGGAGTCCACCTGTAATAGAGCATGTTCTTGATCCAGCACCAGTACCAAATAGAAGTGAAATAACAGAAAAACAGAAAGTCGCAGCTACAAAAATATTCAAGAAGTGGCGTCAGTGGCTAGCACACAGAGCAGGTCCTCTTCTCTGGTGTCGTGATGAATCCAACAATCCATGCGACTTCTTTAGCGGGGACTTTGTAGCCGATATTCCTCTGCGTGAAATTGTGAGCTTTGTATCAGGTGGCAAGGGCTATATTATGGATATCAAGTCAGCGAACAGTCTCATTGAACATGCGGTATCAGCTAAGGAAACACCTGTGAATCCATTTAATCGTACCGCCCTTCCAGCCCTCTTCGTGCATCGTATTACCCTCCATCAGAGTAAAAAATCAAAGACGAAAGCGCCCTCCTGGGCGCCTATTGTAGCCATGAGCGAAACACAGAAACTAGCACTCGCCGTTACTGATGTATTCAGCGGGATTGAGTCTCTGGGATATTATACCAATCCATCCTGGTTCATTGATTTGACACGTCATGAACTGCAGCGCTTGTACATTGAGATTGCTGACATCTGGGGCCACCGAGCTGCGTTGTCACCCCAGGACAAACACCGTATCTGTCCAGCGGGTTCTCCACTAGGAATGCCCGTTACGACGGCACTTATTATGAATCAGAAGGCATTGCGGCATCATGTTCTAAATACCTGTCGCACCTTGACGGCCGGTTCGCCCGCTCATTCCGATCGGCAACTTGGAGTCATGTATGTTCTGGGGGCCCTTTCCATTGTATCAGTGGGAGCGGCTGCAGCCTATCCGTGGCTCGTTGAAATGTTCTCACCCGGCGTGACACGTATTGTCGGGTCAGAACTCGTAATTCTGCATCCATCAGTTATGGGCTATTAGGCATAAAGAAAGATTATGTGGCTTCTCTCTTTTGGTGAAATACTAACCGTTGCCGGCAGATAGTTAGTATCTGATTTTGCGGAAGGGCATTGTGCAATTATCTCTGTTTTGGTTCGGTGAAACGCAATTCCAGATACATCACATGTTACTGTAATATCGGCTGGATTGTTGCTGGTACCTAGGACTGCAGTAAAGGAGGAATCAAGGATAAGAATTGCATTGAGATCTGAGGCCCATGCGAAGGTTGTTGGCGGCTTCTGCAGAGGCTTATCGGGTTTACTTTGCTCCTTTAGTCGCGCCATTCTGGTGTTAGACCCCATATGCAATTGTGGCATACTTGTCTAGTAGATCGGTTTTTACGAATTTTTATAACCGCTTTTTGGAGTTTGTTGGCCCTGGTACCAAACTTGACTACATCGGCCCCCCGATGATGCCCTAGTACGATGTCCAGCACTATCAACTTCCCCGCCGATGTTACTGTGTCCAAGATCCAGTTTGCCCCTGTCAAGATCCTTGACAATGGTGGTAAGACGGTAAATCTTAGCTACGAGGGTCAGCCCCTGTCTATTGAGACTCCCAGTCTGAATGTACCCTATGGTGTCAATGTCTATGACAAGACGCCTGGTGCACCTGCCAAGTACTCGCTTGATCTCAGCCTTCGTGGCGCGGATGAGAATGAGGACGTAAAGGCACTTCAGACGTTCCTTGAGGCCTTTGATGAGCGCATGATTGATGCTGGTGTTGAGAACGCCGGTAAGTGGTTCAAGATGACGAACCCCAATCGCGATGTTATCAAGGCCTTTTACACGCCGCTTGTTAAGTACAGTCGCGATGCGAATGGTGCACTCAAGCCTTACCCGCCTACCTTCAAGCTCGGCATTCGTCGTAATGCTGCCAAGAAGATTCCCGGCGCGCCGCCTGTCGCTCCTCCTACGGGCACGAACGTCGGCTCTTTCCGTGTTGAGTTTTATGATCCTACTGCGGCGACGGATGACAAGGGTCAGATGAGCACGTTTCCCCGGGATACGGACATTCATACGGTGCTCGTCAAGCGTGCGCAGACTACGGCGATTATGCAGTGCACGGGTGTCTGGTTTGCAGGTGGCAAGTTCGGCACGACCTGGGCTGCTACGCAGTTCCGCATGGACAGTCGCCCGGAGGTAGCCCGTGGTCCTGCGTTCCGCTCAGAGGCACCCGACATTCGCGCCTTTGTCGCTAAGAAGGTGGCTGCAAGTGCCGCAGGCGGAGCCGGGGCACCTCCTGCAGAAGATGTGGAGGATGAGGATGATGCAGAGGACGTGGAGGAGACGGTCGTAGCGGCTGTCCTCCCCCCTGCTAAAAAGGCGCCTGCACCGGCTGTTGCTGCGGTAGCGGCCTTTGTGGAGGAGTCGGTTGCGGAGCCGATCCCGGTTCCTAAGAAGACGGTGGTGAAGAAGGTAGTGACGAAAGCTGCAGCAAAGTAATCCGGTGGATAGCAGAGTAGCCCGGTAGGTAATTAGTAATCAGTAAAAAATAAAAAGTCAAAAAATAAAAACCAACTACTGTAGAATGGACGCAATTAACATGATCATAACCGTCCCCTCTTGGGCCTATGATTTTTGCTTTTACTATGTGGCTGTGGCTGCCGTAGTAACTGTCTTTTCGCTTTACACGATTGTAAAGACAGTAATGCTTCCCGCTCCCTTACTGAAGGAAGTCGGTGGCCTGGGCATTGTTCTCAACATTGTCCTCGCCACAGCAGTTTCTGTTTTGCTGACATTAATGCAGTTCTGGGTTTGCAGAAGCGCGTTGAAGCCAACAAAAGAGTCTTTTGCAGTCACTTGCAGCAAGAATGAAGACTGCACGGCGGTTATGGGCACTCAACGGGAAGGCAGCCTTTGCACCTGCGGCGATCGTGGCTTCTGCGGGGGGTGCGCAATGAACAATCACATGGAAGGCGGTGAACCTGAACCGGCTGGCATCTAGATACTGAACCAGTACCTTGCGGAGTCGGATGCGTGACGTGCCTCCTTGACAATATCCGCGTCAGTTGTCCAGAATGTTTTACCCTTTAATAAAAATGAATGAACACGTGCATAGCCCCATTGCTGTTGAGTAGCACCGGGTCTATGTCCTCCTCGCCAAGCGGCGAGGCCCCGGTTATAGACTTGCTTTAGGAAGGTTACCGGTACACCGGTCGCACGAGCCTTCTCTTCCAGAGAATGTGCATCTGGGAATCGGCTACGCCATTGTTGAGTATAGGAGGACTTTCTTGTTTTTACTCCTAGGTCCGTTTTGAACCCAACATAAGCCTTCGGATCTTTCCAATCCAGGGCGCCAAATTTGGCAAATTCTTTTTGTCGTAATGTCTTATTTTTCCGCGTCAGACCTCTGTAATATTTTTTTGGATAATACACAGATCTTATTGTCTTTATAGTCATTGTCCTCTATTCATTCAGAATATATTAACCTTGTGTTCATTAACCTTGTGTTCTTGGCTTCTTGGTCCATGTGACTAATGGACTGTTTTTCGGTAAATTAGGACAGCATTGTACTGCTGTAACAGGCGGCCCATTCACAGGACAGCAATCTTGGGCCTTGCCACCATAAAAATTAATCGGAAACTGTTGAGGTGATATGAGATCACAACAGGAAGCAGGCTTTTCAACAGTAGCCTGGACGGGCCCACAACAGACAGCTGCACCCGCCTTGGCATTAATAAATCCATCCCCTGATAATAACTTGGACTGGCCTGCCGAGATAGGTAAGAGATTCTGGGGGACTGAACTCTGGTAGCGGCGAATCTGTGTAAAGAGGCCTGAATCCCGAATACGTGTAGGGCTTTGAATCTGGGCAGAAGCACGCTTCTTATTACGAAGATATTCACTGGCGTACATTACTAGGGACTTCTATTTTAAAAAATTGCTAAGCCGTGTAAAGACTGTATAGCGATTCTGTATCCAGACTAGTTTGCTCTAGGATTAGAATAATCCACGCGCCGAGTACCCAAGTTACAGGGCTGAATGGGTGCAACTGGAATACCCCCTCTGGAAGCAGGAAGTGGACAAGGCGGGTACGGTACAATCGGGAGCACAGATTGTACATAACGGGTGTCCGCTGCAGACAATAGTCCCGCTTTTAGACGAGCAGTACGATCACTTGAGGAGCGTCCCACGAGGGGCTTGCTAATCTGTTCAATGCCCGAAATTCGCGGAAAGGAGCGAAACACATTAGCAACTGCAGGTCCCTGAGGTGGTTCTGTACCAGGTTCTGACAGATAGGGTATGGTCGGAGTGTAGACTGGCTGACATGCATAACCGGTTACGACAGGTGTATTATACAAAACCGGACATTTAATAGCTTTTTGCAGTACATAATTAGATTCTGTTTGTGTAGTGGGCAGTTGCTGCGCGGGTTGCGGAATAACGGGACAACATGTGGGTTCCGATAGTGGTAAGTCTGCCTGATAGGCTCGTACTACACACGCGGCTAAAAGACGAATACGTGTACTTTCAGCCTCTCCCGATGGCATTCCTCTACAATGACCATTAAAAAAGACCATAGATAAGCAGAGAGAATGCCATCAGCTGTAGAAATTGCTAAAATTAGCGGCGTTGGAGTGATTGGTCTGGGAGCCTTCATTCTTCTTATTGTAGTATTTGCAGTTCTTGATGCAAAATATGTGACAATTGGCCTATTACCTTTTATATTTATACTCTGTGCTGTCGGACTTATTGGTCTAGGTGTATTAATATCCTATGCAAAAATTGATCCGACTGTAGTGTCGGATGTCTTTGTCGCTATTGGCCCCATTATCGCAGTTATTATAGTATTCCTCTTCTTTGTTAGCAATGTCTGTATGCGGATTCGTCCAACAGAAATGTTTACTGATACTAATGCATCCATTGCTGCCGATGCCGCTGCTATTTCTGCTTCTATCAGCGTAGCTGATACAGCAACTGAATCAAAAGAAGACAAGAAACTCAAGGAGGCTGAAATACAAGTCTGCAAAATGGTGACCAGAGCAAATGACTATATTAAGGCGAATGTAGGAATTCCTGGAATAAAAAAACCGGAACTAGTAACGGCTGCCTTACAAAAGGCCAGGGATGCTGCTGCGGTCAAAGGATCTATTTTAACATGTCCCGTGCCCCCTAAAAATGAAGGATTACAGCCCGAAGAGAGGCTTAATCGTATGGACCGTACACTAGATCGCTATGTTGAGCCAGAAATCAAAAAAGCCTGCATTAAAGCCGGTATTTGCCCAGCAGAAGGTTTTGCTGATCCACCACCGCAGGCTCTTGATGTTGACCAACGTATAGGGGCTATTCTGACAAAGATCAAAACCATTAAAGCGCAGTATTTGGATGCAATGGATGCAAAAACAGCTGATTTGCAGAAGGGCGTCGCAAGTGATGGTGATAAAAAGGCAGGTGCCGATTCTGCAATGACAGCGGAATCACAGCTTAGTTAGGTAACTACCAGCTGAGGTGCAGTATCAGGAGTTACGATGAAGGGAACATGGTACCAATCGGGTTGTTCTGTTGCAAATCCAGAGGCTTGGATAAATTTTACTACTGCGGCTTCTGCATCTGAGATGTACGGCTGTTCAAGATCCATGGCATAGACTTGCGTTGGATTTTGGATAATAAGACGCATGGTTTCCCAGAAAAGGGGTGTTAGGCGACCCTTGGCATCCAGGACCGTGGGCCTAGAATAGCTCGGGAACACTAGCATGCCGTAATTCATGTAATAATCGGCTACCGTGTCATGGGGTAGGGCCGTAAGAACTCTCTTGTCGCAACGAATACCGTAGATGAGCATACTGAGTGTACTCGTCTATGATATCTTGGAGCGGCCACGTCAAGTTTGGACTAGGACCGGTTGCTACGGCTGCGACCTGTTGTTTTATAAATCTTTCCCCATTTCTTTACCATGCGTAGGTCTGCCTTACGCGTCTTACGTTTTTGTTCACGTTGATTCCAGTTCGCCTCAGGTGCACCAGGATGACGACGGAGCCAGACGATACGGCGTGCTTCTTCCTTTTCCTTTTCAAGAATGGCTTTGCGCGTATAATGTTCCTTGCGCCCCTTGCGGCCATGGAGCCTTTGAATTTCACTCGTTTGGCCAGAAGAGGCGCGGTGGGGGGATCCACGCGCCTTTTCCGCACGGGCTCCTTCCAGGCCGAGTTCTGCAACCGCTGCGGGGCTGCTTACAATATTGCCCCAGGCTAGTGTACCCATTTTTAACATGTTGAACATATTGGTCGCTGGTCCTCCTCCGCCATTTCCTTTAGAACCAGAAGGAGCGCCAGATGCCATCTCTTTAATCTAGCTGCAGAAATTAAGGGAGCCATAAATGAAGCCGTTGGTAACGCACGGTTTCCTAGATATCAAGCTAAATGATAATAATACGAATATTTGTGAGGTACTTCCCCATGCAAAAGAGATTGCACGCCTCGGCCCAGAGCAGACTGTTGCTGGGGAAACATGGCGATTTCTAAATCGTGGACTCGGAGTTGCTGATGAATATGTTGGTTGGCACATCGGCGATCTCTACCGGGAAGGCACCTATGGCAAGATTTATAAGGCGCACCGAATGGTTGTGAAACGGCGGATCACGGATGCACTCTTTGATGTGATTGAGTCTCCCCATGAAGTTATTGTTAAACGCACGATGCCGCCCGCTGGAGCTACGGTATTACCAGAGGAAGATGTGGTTGCTCACACATCCGAGTCACTTCTGCATATTTTGGCATGGCAAACCATGCAGCAGACTAGTACACCCTGGGGCATTCCCCGACCCTTTGAAGTCTTTGGGGATGTCGGTCCCGCCTCCGTTGGCTGGAAACAGATGTCTCTCTGCATGTCCTATGTACAGGGCCGAACCTTGTATTCTTTTATGCAAAAAACGTGGACTGCCACATCTCGTGACGAAAATTCACGATCTTTTATTGAAATCATGGCACAAACCGCCTATATCTTACACCATCTACAGCATCGCCTGAGACTTAATCATCGCGATGTCAAAGTCAATAATATTATGATACGGCGAACAGCGACTCCTGTTCTATTAGAACTAGAAGGGCTTTCCTTTGCGTCGGACTATGAACTCACACTGATTGATTTCGGATTTGCGTGTGTGGGGTGTCCACCACCCCAGGCCCCCGTGACCGTTTTTCAGGCGGGATCATGGTTTCCCATGGGGGAACTCTGTTGTAAGGCGGGACGGGATCTTGCCCAACTCATCTATTGCATTCATTGTTACTACCCGGTGGACGAGTACTTGACACCGGCCGTAGCGACCGCCGTCAAGGCGTGGATGCAAATTCCTTGGAGCGGCGGAATAGCGGATGCGTTGGCCGGTTTTACAAAAGAGGGCCGGCCACGGCGCGTCGGCGCAGCGGGTAAACCCGAATACAATACCGGTATCTACGAGTTTTTGCGACGACCGGATGTGGATCCGACGACCTGTTCACCGCTGGCTATTTTTAAGGCGTGTCAGGGTATTATGTAATAGTTGGTTCCAGTTTTTTTATTAAATAAATAAGATGAACAATAAATTCAAGTTGTTCAGGATCAATAGTATAATATACCTTTTTGAGAGACATGCCATCATATAATTCTTTATCTAATCCTAGCCAAGTGGGCAAATAATTACTTGCCCGAACAACGGCTTGTGTAAATGTTCTACTGTTATCTTTCTGACATAATGAATCTAAAACATCTTTTTTTAATATATCAATATTAGTATTTGCTTTATATAATTGATATACATAGGCTGCTAATATTCCGTAGTTGGTATTGCGATGCGAACCCTCAAAAAAGGTATTAGAATCGGTAGTAGATTCATCACATTTTTGTACAAATATTTCCCAGAATGAGAGATCGCCTGTGTTACGATCTCCTCCGCAGATTGTCCGAAAATCATGAACCAATTGCCTAGCGAAAAATCCATCTCTGGAGCGTTTTCCAGTTGTTTGATATGCATTAACCTCAATAGAGGCTCCATACCGTGCAGCCCGCAAATCTTTTAGAGGTAGTGTTGTTAGTTTACCAAGTATAGTGGGATCTCTTTTTTGTAAAATACATATAACAGCTAAATCTTTCATAAACATATTTTGTACTCGCAATGGATTCAATAAAAATTCTGTACCATTGTCAACCAATACTATTTGTTGAATTTTTGTTTTGTTTGCATTGCCGGGATTTGGTAACTGTGTAAAATATATAAGTTTCGCAACATCTTCTATATACTCTAAAAATGGAATTACAGCTGCTGGGTCTATTGCAATGATATTATCTTCTTTATCTTCAACAATTTTATCCATAGTGAGAGATTTATCTGTAATTATTCCTAACTCCATATATATAGCGTACATTGCACATTCAAACAGTTCATCTTGTCTCTCAAGAATTTCAATATATTTTTTTACTATATCAGGTGCAGGTGGTACCCCATCTGGTTTATATAAATTTTGGCATACAAATTTTAAATCATCTGGTAGTACCCGATTCCAGATGGGTTGTCTGGCTGCGTCCTGTATGATGTACCAATCAGCACTACCACCAATTTGTTGATATTTGGTTTTTTTTACTGTATGTCTATTTCCAAATTTTTTTTGTTTTCGCGTTTGATTTGCTAGTTCAAACATGCCCCTACCGGTTAGTGATAAATTTTAGGGGGAAAGTAAAACGATATCATAAATACCAAACTTGACGTTCCGCATCTCTGTCAGAATTGAATAACTACTACAGAGACATGGCAGAAGAAGTAGATCCGAATGAATATGCGGGGGGTGAAGAACCTGAAGAGACGGAGGCTATTGTTGCAGAGGGAGGCCCGGATGGTCCGGAGGACGGTGATGGCGAGGGCGAAGCCTATGAAGAGCCTGAATCTGCCAAGGCACTCGGTCTCACAGAAGCTCCGTCCGCCAAGACCCAGAGTCTACTGGACCAACATCCTGAAATTTGGCCTGATTATGAAGAAACTGTTCTTGAAAAACTCGTGATTCAGGATGCCTATCCTCCTGGCCAAGTTGACAAGCAGCACGTAACCTATCCCTTTCTGACCATGTATGAACGTACGAAAGTCCTATCGCTGCGCGCATCCCAGCTGGCACATGGCTCTGGCCCATTCATTGACGTCCCCGAGTATCTCACGGATGTCTATGAAGTTGCAAAGGCAGAACTGGAGGCGAAGCGGCTTCCTTATATTATGAAACGGCCTCTGCCGGACGGCACCTATGAATATTGGCGCCTTGCGGATCTGATGCTGATCTAAATCATCGAAAAAAGTGCACACGTTTTTCAGGTGCAATCCACCCCTTTGAATCCGGCCCCACATCAAATGCCTCATACCATTCGTCAAACTGGCGAACGACATGATTCACCCGGAGCATCGGCGGAGAATGGGGATCCGTTACAAGGAGCTCTGCTGCTCGTTTTAGCCTATCTTTTGATCGCCAAGAAACTGCAAAACTCGTAAAGAATTCTCGGAGCTCGTCTTTTGTAAGTGCCCTGCCGACCGCGGACCGGAGACCCTCTAGGGCAAATTCTAGGCCGCCGAGGTCCGCAATATTTTCAACGAGTGTCAGTTCACCGTCCACGTCCATTCCGCGATAAGGTCGGGACTCATACAGGGTGATCACTGCTTTGGCTCTTTTTCGGTACTCGCGATCATCCGCCTCTTTCCACCAAGAGCGCTTGTTCCCGTGTTCATCAAATTCACGACCTTCCGAGTCAAATCCGTGACAAATTTCATGTCCAATCGTGGCACCGATGGAACCGTAGTTCCATACAGCTGATTTTGCCGGATCGTAAAACGGAGGTCGCAAAATAGCAGCCGGTAACAAAAACCGATTCTCATCCGGGTAATAATAGGCATTCACATCAAATACGGATTTACCCCACGCATCACCGCTGGGATGTCTGCAATCGCCGGTTACCAGTTGTTCCTGGTTAACATCGGTAGATAATTTTGCAAGGGCCATTATGTTTCCGATCAGATCCGTCTCCGAAAGTCCACAGGTCACTTCTTTGGGCTTCCATTTTCCGAGGTCGGGCCAAGCTACTTGGATTTCCATCGCGCGGAGCTTCCGAATCGCTGCGCTCCGAGTAACCTCTGCCATCCAACTGGTATGTCGGAGGGAGGAGGCAGCTGCATCCCGAATTTTTTCTACCATAGCCGAGACATCCCGCTGCACTTTCGGATCACAGAATCGCTGGACCCAGAGTTTACCGAGGGTATTCGGCATATGCACCTTGACCGAGCTATACATGAGCTCTTGCGAGGTTTCATCAGATTCTGAACCACGTAAGAATCGCCGTTTATAATCAAACCAGGCAGAACGCAAAGGACCTTTGGGCGAAGAACCGGCGATAGATTGAATTGTGAGGAGTGCAAACCAACCGCGCCATCTCTCTATAGGCCAGGCTGTCATTCGTCGTTGGATATGATGCATAAAGGCGGGGGATGTTATGTTATAATCAGTCTTTGTGTACACATCTGGAGTGAGGCCCCATGCACCCAGGAGTGCATGCCAATCAATGGTGCGGTATTCTCGTGTTAGTTCGGACCAGGTGAGCATATTGATCTTGACCTTGTATTGATCCACCGCAGAGGGAAACACAGACGCAAATTCACGTTCCGCTTTATAGCCCAGAAGAGCAGCGGGGAGACCAACAGCGGCCGCTAATCGCTTTACATAGGTAGCATAGGCCTTGCGATGTTCAGCATAGGAGGATTCTAGCCAATATTCGGGAATTCCTATTTCTGCATTTCCCTCTTCAATGAAAATTCGGCATCGCTTATGGTCACGAGGATCCCCTTGAACAAAGACAACAATGGGTGCAGAGAGACCGTACCGATTCATCCAACCGATACGGGTGGAAATATCGGAGACAGATTTCATAGACATCATAACCTGTGTGAGAGAGGAGATCCCCTCAGGAATGCGGCCTTCAGCGCTCTTCCAGCTACTTGTAAAATCGGCCATCGGTCCCTTTTGTTCTCGGATAAGTGTCTGAAGTTCACGATCAATGTCGGTTTGCGTAAAGTAGGCCTGGGTAATACGCGTCTCCGTAGGAGGAACTTCTGTGGTTTTCATCCATTTGCTGCTTACAGATGTATAAAAGTCTTCACCTCTATCGGCCTGCGACTGCTGCTGCTGCCGAGACCGCTTTAGTGTTTTTCGCCGATGCATCCCTTACTTTTGCGCGATATTTTAATCCCGTCTCAAAGCCACCGCGAAATTCATCCAGGGGTGACGAAGTAAAGGGCGCAGAGCGACTGCCATCTTCCTCGTCGGACCCTTGTACCAATGACGTCAGTGAAGTCAGCGACAACGATGGCTTAATGATTGCACTACTTTCATCAAAAAGCCGAATCATTAGGGTGGCCATGGGAATCTCCTCTTCTGTCCATTGCGAAAAAATTTTATTAAAATTTGTTTCTCGGTTTAAAAATCGGAGTCTTTGAATGCCACCAACTCATAAGGCGTCGCCCTGCTTCTGTCTGCGTATCCTGTCCTACAATCATAACAGCGGAAATTTCATGGGGGTGTTCATCCTGGGCCGGTGATCCAAAGAACGCGGTCCATCCTGGAGGAGGAACCGTGAGAACCTCGCGCGTCCAGTCATCCCACCAAATAGTGACGGCCGCTTTCAATGTTGGCATTTTCGGATTTGTATAAACGGGTACTGGCCAATAGCGACCCTGCCAGGTAGTCCACGGTCCGCCTGAGGATGGATTCCACGTGTCCGGATTGGAACGCCGCGCCTCGGTAACAGAGGCGGGCATCGCGGGAGGTGGACGGTCATGAAATACGAATCCCCATTGTCCCTGGTAAAAGGCCGCCCAAACATCGGGATATCGGCTTTGATAAATATGGACAAGTTCGTGGGCAAGGACCTCTGCCTTGAAGACACCCAATAGTGTGTCTGGAATGGCGATGCGATCACCGGCTCGGGTATGGGGCATCTCCGATTCACAACTCTTGGATACTGTCATGATAGTGGTATTATCCGGACCCTCTTCGGTATAGATAACAGCACAATTCTGGCCTCGGCGAGCATAGCGATCCGCGATGGACCAGGAGGCTATCCAGGGAAGATCCAGTGGATCATCGTCGGTGTAGGCATCTTCCTGACCTTTCTGGCCGGCTTTATAATTCAAATATGGTGTGTTTGGAAGACCGTCCACGGTGGATTGGGGTGTTTCCTGCCCAGTCGGAGAGGGATGATAGGGGGTGGGATTTTCTAATTCTGCCATGCCGGCTGCATCAAGCCCCCGGCCTCCAACTTTCTGTCGGAGCCGGGTAGCCTTGGCATCCCCTGGATCATAGAGTCCGTCCCGAACACTCTCTGGACCTGGAGTCTCCTTGCGTCGTTTTGTTTCAAGATTCTCGGTATCTGAGGGAAACCCTTCCATTTGTGCTGACAGAGATAGGTAAAGTTGAGCAAGGGTCAATCCGACCACGGCTAGGACCAATACGGTCTGAATCATTCCTCTACAAGATGAACTGGATTCGCGCTTTTCTATGGGGACTCGTTGCGGTCATGACCCTGCAAGGGTTTCTTCATGCTGATGAATATGGATCAGCTGCTTCTATGGTGGGGGGAATGAGTCTTACCATGACGATTTGGGGAGAGGCGCTGAGTGCTGGTACGCGAGCACTCTTCTGGTCAGAGCCCAAGTTTGTTCCCTTGCCGAAAGCATTAGTACTCTCTGCACTTCATGAGACGGCGCGGCATCCCGGTCTCCAGATAGTACCGCAGCTGCAGCGTAAAATTAAGGAGCATCAACGAGTCTGGGACCTTTTCCGGGAACAAGAGATGGGGTGGATGTTGAACCATGCGGATCTTGTGGGTGGACTCCTGAGTGATCCTGATGCAGTGACTCTTTGGAATGTGTGGCCTAGTCGTATTTCTGCAACGGAGAGCGCACTCGCGAGTGCAAAGACTAAACTATGTGCTGTATCAATGTTTCATCACAAGTCGTGTCAGGAAGCTGCTGCAAATGTAAGCCGCCTAGAGTATCAACTGTTGATTCAGAAAAATGTGGTGGCCGAATGGGAACGGGTATTGACGCTGAGTCGGTGGGCATCAGCCCCGGGTCTCGTTGAAGCGATAGAGTCTGCAACAAAGGTAACGGCAGAGGGTACAGAACCTGTCGCAGCTGCAGCGATGGCCGAAAAAAATAACCGTACATTCGTTGAATTTGAGCAGGGAATCGCAAGACTTCACGATGTGACCGAACCCAATGATGGGCGACTGTTTGAATTGATTGAACAAAGCCACAGCATTGCATGGAACCTTACCGTAGAGAACGGAAATCCATGGATGCGACGCCTCCTGGAAAGCCTTCTCATAACACAGGCGTGGAATGGATGTCTAGATCATGTGCTGCTGCGGGAGAGTCGGGTACGGCGCTTAATGATTTCTGCAGGAGTGCAAGAATTGTTTACCGTACATGAACGAATTATGAACGCATCCCTCGTGATAACATCCAATGCTGCAGAGGTCCGACTGATTCAGGATTGGTTCGGAGAAATGTCGGGCTACGCGTGGTGGTTACCAGAAGATATTCCCACGCTTGTAAGACGTTGTATTGGGCAGGAGGCGGGAGATTGTAGTCGGATTGGACCGACAGAAATTGTTGCACTATCTTCACAGATTGCGGAACGATCTCGGATTGTAGAGGACTGGATCAGACGTATATTTATCGGAATGTGGAATGGTCTGCCCGCCATAGGATTACTATTTGCAGTGGAACTTGTAATTCTTTGTATGTCTATGCGATATTACACCTATACTAGAGAGCCACTCCCTATCAAAAATGAACTAACGGATGTACGTATGAAAAAGTATGTGCCTAGAAATAGGTCTACGAGACCCTTGCGATTAACCTAGGTATTTTACTAATTTCTGCGCCGGGTATTACTTCTCCGCCGGGTATTACTTCTTCGCCGTCTATTTTTGGATTTACGAGTTTTCTTACGATTACCACCTGCAGCAGGAGCAGCAGCTTTTACCGCAGAAGCAGCCGCAACAGCGTTAGGGCCTGAAACTGCAATTTCTCCAGTTTTACCAACAGGAGTTCCGCTTGCACTCGCTTTTCCTTTTTTAAGATCCTCTTCTATTATTTCACTGAAAGATTTTGAAAATTTTTGTCCAAATACTGCAGCGGTGCCTGCTAAAATTTCTAACCCTTGCTTAGCCGAATCTTTTACAACATTCCTAAATCTACGCGTTCCTGATAATCTATTTATTGTATATAATACAGCAGTAGTGACACCTACAGCAGCTACAGCAGGAGAAATTGCAATTCCTACCATTCCTAAAGCTGCGATTGCGGGTCCTCCAATCAAACTTAATGCATACGTTGATAGGGAAGGAAGTGCAACAGTGCCGATAGCTAATCCAGTGATTCCTAGGGCAGCAGCGCCTAGGGGTTTTGCAGATGATAATTCTGCTAATCTAGACGCTGTGGGTCCTGCAGCATTAGAAAATGCCTTTGTAGCATTCGCAATTGTCTTTTGTGCAACATCTTCAAGTATTGTCTGATTTAACGACTTAGAAGGTGCACCTGCACCACCTGCAGCACCTAAACCGCCGCCCATTTGAGAGTAGGATCCACCTCTCAGGCCAGAGTCCTGCAATGCAGAATGAATAATTTCATTAATTAACGCATTCATTTCAGCTTCCTCTAATGCTGCGTCATAGTTCGCACCTACAAGCTCACCGGGATATGGATTGTAAGCTTTAAGGGGTCTACCATAGCTAGATGACGCCATTTATAATGAAGAGTGTTTTTAATTTCTGGCAACTCTAAGATTCCATAAAATCGGTAGATGATCGCTCCAGCCGGTCGCTTCCTGCGCAACGCGCCAATCTTGCACAGAGATCGGGAAGGCGGATAGGTAACCGCACCGATCAATTCCTGTAAATTCACTCACGGCTTTTTCTGAAGGACACATCGTGAATCCATCAAATATATTTTTGTCCGTATTCATATCACCTATCAAAAGTGTGGGAGTCCTTGATCGTGTATGGGACCCCGTTTCTTGTTTTACTAATTGTCGGGCTTGATTCAGGCGAATGGAATCGGCTGCACGCTTGAAATAGCCAGGAAGTATATCTATATCTGCTTGTAGATGTGTATTAATGACGCGTAATAGGTTTCCTGTATGTTTATCAACTAGATCAATACGAAACCACCCTTTTGTAGCGAGCATATCAAGCCCTATGCTAGTTAAAAAAGGATATTGTCGGGAATCACGAAGGGTCCACCGGCCTGAGGGCCAGGCAAAGGCAAGTCCAGACCCGAAGAGAGTAGCAAAATGAGATTCACGCGCCGGGTGCAAAAAGACCCATCCATTTGCTGCAAACGCTGCGGACCAATCGGTATGATGAGACCAGACTTCTTGTAGTGCTACAAGATCGCAGTTTTTTGTAATCCAATTTGCAATTTGTTTGATGGGAACTGAAATCCAGGGAAAGCCATGAACATTATACGTTGCAATCTGTAGGTCCATTAATGGGGGCTTGTGTTACTGTCTCTGTCTTGAACCGCGACGTCTTGATTGTCTTTTTTGTCTACGGCGCCGAATCGTAAATTGCCGGCCTCCTTTTAAGGGGGCATCTAAAGCAGCAAGAAAGCCTGAGGGTGTTAATGCAGGATTTGATTTGAGTTGGCGTAAAAATAGAAGCGATGATTTATATTTACCAAAAGAATCTGGATAAGCCTGCCAAAATACTGCATCTCCTTTTTTTTGTACTTGCTGTAATTCAGTATAAATTCGTCTATCTATTAAATCCATTAATTTACGTGTATGCAAGGGCGCAAATATTCCCATAAAATTTTCAACCATACTTACAAGAAATAACAATAAATCAAATGATGAATACTCTATCACATCGCCCAACGGTCCCAGTTCACCATCATATTTTTCGGATCTATAGGTACCCGTTTTATTCCATTTACTTATAACACAGCGACCGTAATCTATCATAGTTATACTTTTGTCCTTAATTAAAACGTTTCCTTGGTGTAAATCTCTATGAAAAAAACCATACTTTTTATTTAAATGCAATAATAATTCGCCGAGATCCTTGTAGAATGATTGCATAGCCGCAAAGGATAGTTTATGATCTTTCTCTGCCATGGCTAACCACGGTAAAATATCGCTCATGCGATCACCGGCGGGTTCCATAATGATAAAGAGGGTTACAGAGGCTTTTGAACCGGCTGGAAAATTAACGGATCGTCGTGAAAAATTAATTTCTGCAGGTGGCGCACCGGCTCCTCCTGCTGCTGCTGCTGGAGCCGCTGAAGCCGCTGGAACTGCATCAAAATCAAGATTTCTGTATAAGCCTTTAATTTTGCAAATTTTATCAGAATACTTTTTTTCATCTAGTCCCAATACTGTATGAAACCAGGCTTCTAAAAAAA
>Ga0209550_10002548_pt1 | contig 17508 bp, 16 predicted proteins | sample LauGreSuBDMM15SN_2_FD_187567 | JGI IMG/M metagenome (GOLD analysis project Ga0209550, IMG submission 187567) | Freshwater lake microbial communities from Lake Michigan, USA - Su13.BD.MM15.SN (SPAdes) (version 5) | ecosystem: Environmental > Aquatic > Freshwater > Lake | place: Lake Michigan...
GTTATTTGGGCTACATCCAAATAATGTCGCTTTGGTTGTTACTGTTGTTTTTGCTTGTGCGGCTCTTGTGGCTGGTATGTCGCGCTTGCTTTTAGCTTGGGTCAGCACTCGCTTGTCGTTTGCAGCAGGGGCAGATTTAAGTTTAAATCTTTATAGTAAAACTCTATATCAGCCTTATAGTGTTCACATAAGCCGCAATAGTAGTGAAATTATTAATGCTATTTCAAGTAAAACTGGTGTTGTTATTAGCACGCTTGCTTCAGTTTTAACTTTCATTGGATCGACAATAATATTATTCACTATATTAATGGGTTTACTTTTTGTGGATCCATTTATAACTATTTTTGTATTTGGTGGTTTTGGGATGATTTACATAATCATTATCTGCCTTACCAGAAAATTGCAGATGAGTTATAGTATTTTGACTGCTGCAAAATCAACTCAAGTAATTAAGTCCCTTCAAGAGGGTTTGGGCGGTATCCGCGATATTCTTATTGATGAAACGCAAAAATTCTATTGCAATATTTATCAAAGTACAGATCGATCATTAAGAAGAGCTCAGGGGAATAGTCAATTTATTGCTCAAAGCCCTAGATTTGGGATTGAAGCTTTGGGAATGATTTTGCTAGCTTATTTAGCCTTTACCCTCACCAAGGATTCTAGTAGTCTGGTAACTTTTATTCCGCTTTTGGGCGTTTTTGCTCTAGGCTCTCAACGACTTCTGCCGGTAATGCAGCAGTGTTACCAGTCGTGGTCGGGTATACAAGGAACACGTGCATCTCTGCAAGATGCTTTGGACTTATTAGATCAACCATTGCCGGAATTTGCTTTAATGTCCCCACCTGTTCCGATGGAGTTTAAAGATCGAATTCAAGTTGTAAATTTATCATTTCGGTTTAGCGAAAAAGCCCCATGGATTATCAAGAATCTTAATTTGACAATACCAAAAGGCAGTCGCATTGGTTTTATTGGGCCAACAGGTAGTGGTAAAAGTACTTTGATAGACTGTTTAATGGGTCTTTTGGAACCAACATCTGGCCATATAGAGGTTGATGGCATTCGCATTACTCCTGAAAACAATCGGACTTGGCGGGCTCATATTTCGCATGTGCCACAGTCTATATTCCTGTCTGACAGCAGCATATTAGAGAATATAGCTTTCGGTATTTCTAAAGATAAAATTGATACAAGAAAAGTAAAGCTTGCGGCAGTTAGTGCTCAGATATCTGAGACTATAGAGGGTTGGGATGCTGGCTATCAAACTACAGTTGGCGAGAGGGGCGTGAGGCTATCCGGCGGACAACGTCAGCGAATTGGGATTGCCCGCGCGCTCTATAAGAATACTGACGTCATCATATTTGATGAAGCTACCAGTGCACTAGATAATCTGACTGAAAAAAGTGTTATGGCTGCCATCAACCGTTTGAGTGGTGAGCTTACAGTTTTGATAGTTGCTCACAGAACAAGTACTCTAAAGAGCTGCGATCTTATTGTTGAGGTGAATAAGGGAGGTGTCCGTATGGGCACCTATGAGGAACTACTGTTAAGTGACATTTAGTAAAATTGGAAGGCGTAGATATGAAAGTTTTAGTTACTGGAGCTTGTGGATATAAGGGACATGTATTGGTTCCAAAGCTATTAAAGAGGGGTTACCAAGTAATCGCCGTTGATTTGCAATGGTTTGGAAATTTTTTAGAGCCACATCCATCTCTTACGATCTGCAAAGAGGATGTTCGTAATGTTGATTCAATCCCCTTAGATGGGGTTGATTGCATTATTCATTTGTCATCAATAGCCAATGATCCTTGTGGGGATTTAAATCCAAAATTGACCTGGGAAGTTAGCGCCTTGGCAACAATGCAGTTAGCTGACAAGGCTAAGCGTATGGGAGTTAAGCATTTCATTTATGCATCCTCAGGAAGTGTTTACGGGGTAAAAGAGGAGGCTCAAGTTACGGAAGAGTTGGAATTAAAGCCTATATCTGAGTATAACAAGACTAAAATGGTGGGTGAAAGAGTCTTGTTAAGCTATCGGGATGACATGATTGTTCAAATAGTCCGTCCAGCTACAGTTTGTGGATACTCCGCTAGGATGCGCTTAGATGTATCTGTTAACTTGCTAACAATGCAAGCTTTATCAAAAGGAAAGATAACTGTATTTGGCGGGGATCAGGTTCGTCCTAATATACATATTGATGACATTACAGATATTTATTTGCATCTAATCGATCATCCCAATTTAACTGGTATATATAATGCAGGATTTGAAAATATTTCAATAATGGATATTGCTAAATTGGTAACTAAATATATTCCAGTGGATATTAGCGTTACTGCATCAAATGATCCTCGGTCTTATCGTATTAATTCAGACAAGTTATTGTCGACAGGTTACAAACCAAAGAAAACAGTTGAAATCGCGATTAGTGAAATTATTGAGCGGTATCGCTCTGGTATTTTAGTAGACGAAGATCATTTCTATAACTTGCGCTGGATGGAAAAAACTGTTTTAGGAAAAGAAGAAGCCTAAGTATGAGTCAACTTATTTCTGCCAAAGATACAATTCTCAGTTACTCATCGAGATTGCAGGCGGTGCTTGCAAATGCTAATTGGTCTGAGGTGAATCTTTTGGCTCAAGATATGCTTAATTGTTGGCGTGAAAAGCGCCAGGTATTTTTTTGCGGTAACGGCGGAAGTGCTGGAAATTCTATTCATTTAGCTAATGATTTTTTATATGGAATAGCTAAAAAGACTGGTAGAGGATTAAAGGTTCATGCACTCTCGTCTAATCCAGCGATCTTGACTTGTTTAGCAAATGATGTTGGTTACGATTCAATTTTTTCTGAGCAGCTCGCTGTTCAGGCTCAAGCAGGGGATCTATTAATTGCTATGAGCGGTAGCGGTAATTCTCCAAACATTGTGCGAGTCATTGAACAAGCAAAATCAATGGGTGTAAAGTCTTACGCTATTTTAGGGTTTGCTGGCGGAAGGTGTAAGGAATTGGCTGATGTGCCAATACATTTTCCTGTGCATGACATGCAGATTGCAGAGGATATGCAGCTCATTGTGGGCCATATGATGATGCAGTGGCTTTATTCAAACCGCCCTCAGTAATTCCATAAATAACTTTTTGCAAGGAGTAGAAAATAGAAACCATTCTCATTATTGGAAGTAACTCCTTTTCCGGCGCCACGTTTGCTGATTTTGCATTAGCCCATGGCGTTAAAGTGATTGGTACCAGTCGGTCTGCCGAGCCTAATGATGCATTCTTACCCTATAAGTGGCATGGGCACCAGAATTTTACATTTCATGAACTAGATCTCAATCGGGACTTAAAAGGACTGACGGAGTTGGTCCATGATGTTAAGCCGGCTTATGTTGTAAATTTTGCGGCACAGAGTATGGTGGGTGAGAGTTGGCAAAATCCCGGTGACTGGTTTATGACTAATGTAGTGTCAACGATCAAATTTCACGATGAATTACGCAAGTGTTCTTTTTTAAAACGCTATGCCCATGTTTCAACGCCAGAAGTTTATGGTAGTTGCACTGGATTTGTGGATGAAAAGTTTCAATTTAATCCAAGTACTCCCTACGCTGTATCACGAGCTGCTGCTGATATGAGTTTGCGAACTTTTCACTCTACTTATAAATTTCCGGTTGTTACGACGCGAGCGGCTAATGTGTATGGACCCGGTCAGCGGCTTTATCGGATTATTCCAAGAGCTATTTTATTTATTTTATTGGGCCGTAAACTACAACTTCATGGGGGAGGCACATCCACTAGATCTTTTATCCATATGAAAGATGTTTGTGATGCCACTTGGAGAATTATGAAAGATGGTGAGAGTGGGCAGTCTTATCATATTTCCACTGACAAAGTTATTTCAATCCGGTCTTTAGTGGAGAGAATTTGCACAAAGCTCAATGTGGCATTTGAGGATCATGTTGAATTTGTAGGGGATCGTATTGGTAAGGACTCGGCATATCACTTGGATAGTAAAAAGGTCCGAACTGAACTTGGGTGGGGAGATGTGATTTCTCTTGAACAGGGTTTGGATGAGTGTATAGCATGGGTAAAAGGGAATTTAGAGACTCTGATAAGTCAATCCTTTGATTATCAGCATAAACCTTAAGTAAATTTAGATAAATATCATGGACACAATTCAATTAGCTGCGCAGTTTAGGGCAAAGGTGGTTGAAATGTCGCATATTGCTAAGGCTGCACATTTGGCATCATCACTTTCTTGCATGGATATTATTACTGTTCTTTACCACTCCATATTACAGTTAGACCCAAAGAATCCACAGTGGACTGAAAGGGATCGATTTATCTTAAGCAAAGGGCATGCAGCTACCGCACTTTATGTTGCCCTAGAGTACAAGAATTTCATTACCAAGGCTAATTTAGCCACTTATGGACAGGTAGGATCTCTTTTAGAAGAGCACCCAACTCCTAAATTGCCTGGAGTTGAGGCTGCAACTGGTTCCTTGGGCCATGGCTTACCAATTGGTTGCGGTATTGCTCTTGCTGGGAAAATAAAAAAACAAACTTATCGCACTTTTGTCCTGATGAGTGATGGTGAGTGTAACGAAGGCTCAGTTTGGGAGGCGTGCTTATTTGCAGCAGCTAATAAATTGGAAAACTTATGTGCTTTTGTTGACTTTAATAAATGGCAAGCAACTGGGCGCAGTAAAGAGATATTGGCTTTAGAGCCTTTAGCAGAAAAGTTTAGAAGTTTTGGTTGGCTTGTGCATGAGATTGATGGACATGATCATTCGCAACTTTTGAAGGCAATTCGCAAACCCCATATTGGACAACAAAAGCCCACCATGATTATTGCGCATACTGTTAAGGGTAAAGATATTTCCTTTATGGAAGATGATAATAATTGGCATTATCGAATTCCTACTGAAGAAGAAGTAGCTTTTGCTAGAACTGAGCTGGGCATTTTATGAGAAATATGTTTGCAAAGACCGTTACTGAATTAAGCGATGTCTATCCGGATTTAGTAATGCTAGCAGGTGATATTGGAAATAAACTTTTTGACGCTTTAAAAGAAAAACATCCCAATCGATTTTTAAACTGTGGCGTGGCAGAGGCCAATATGACTGGGGTTGCTGCTGGACTTGCGGCATCTGGGATGCGTCCGATTACCTATACGATCACTCCATTTAATACCATCCGTTGTTTGGAGCAAATTCGTTTAGATGTCTGCTACCCGAACTTACCAGTAATCATTGTTGGAACTGGTGCAGGATTATCTTATGCGGGTTTAGGCGCCACTCACCATTCCATGGAAGATATCGCTCTACTAAGAACCTTGCCCAATATGCACGTGGTCTGTCCAGCTGATCCGATTGAAGTGCGATTGGCAGTAACTGATGCTTTGAAATTGGGCGTCCCGACCTATATTCGCCTTGGTAAAAAAGGAGAGCCTATCGTCCATCAGACTGAACCACATTTTGAAATCGGAAAGGGTATATGTATCCGTGAGGGTGTAGACATTGCTTTATTAGGTGTTGGAAATATGTTGGCCGATACCGTAAAGATAGCGGAAGAATTGCAGTCAAATGGGGTTTCGGCTCAAGTGATTAGTCTTCATACTATTAAGCCTTTAGACCAATTATTACTCACCAGTATATTTTTAGAAAAGAAGTTGATTGTGGTCCTGGAAGAGCATGCATTAATTGGTGGGGCTAGTAGTGCTATTCTAGAATGGGGTTGTGATAATGGTTTGGACGTTAGAAAACTTATGCGTTTTGGGGGGCCAGACCAGTTCTTATTAGCATGTGGAAGTCAAATTGAGGCCCGAAAACTTGTTGGCCTCACTTTAGAGAATATTGCCCAAAAGATACTTGGAAGATTGCGATAAATATGCATATTGGTCTCGATTTTGACAATACGCTGATAAATTACGATATTCTTTTCAAGCGAGTAGCACTAGAGCAGGGCTTAATTCCAGATAACATTGAAGAGCATAAAAATGCTGTTCGTAACTACTTGAGAGAAAGTAATAAGGAAGATGCGTGGACAAGGTTGCAAGGAGAGGTTTATGGCAATCGCATACTAGAAGCAGAGCCATATAAAGGTATGTGTGAAAGCCTTCAATCCATAGCAAAGTTTAATATACCAATGACAATTATTAGTCATAAAACTAGGATACCGTACCTAGGCGAGCCTTGGGATCTACATTTAGCCGCAAGAAGCTGGTTAAAGAAAATTAAAATTGACTCCCCAACTGGACCAAACATCTGCAATAAAAGAATTTTTTTTGAGATATCAAAAGAAGATAAATGCAATAGGATTATTGCCTCAGGTTGTACTCATTATATTGATGATCTACCTGAAATCCTGGCAATGTTGCCCGATAATATAACTAAGATTCACTTTACCCCTAACTCTAAAAGTTTTAATAATAAAAATTGGTTGTCGATGCAATCTTGGGGCGAATTGTTAACGTTGTTAGATTTGCATGTCTAAAGAAGACTTATCCATTAGGGAATTTTGTATCCAAAACAATATACCGGATGGTTTTCAGAGCAATCGTATTCGAGCCGGAAGAAATAGTGCGGTTTATAAAATTTCTTACAACAAATCAAGTTGGATACTTAAACACTACTTTTCACATTCTAGCCAAAGTAAAAGTCGCCTCTTAACTGAATATCATTTTTTAGAGTTTCTTAGTGATGCAAATATAAGTAATGTTGCCTCTCCAATAGCAATGGACAAAAAAAATCAGCTAGCGCTTTATACCTTTCTGCCAGGGAAGATACCAAGTGAAATTTCTCTGTTTCATATCGATGAGGCCACAGACTTTATTTTAAAGCTGTATTCATTAAAAGATAATGCTAATGCAGCTTTGATTGATAGGGCCGTTGACTCCTGTTATACATTAAATGAGCATATTGATTTGGTCGATATGCGAATTCGTGAGCTAAGTGGGTCTTGTGACCATTCACCTGAATTTACAGAATGGTTTAATGGGACATTAGTTCCGACATGGCAGAATATTAAGTCTCAAATTGCACAGAATGACATATTCGAAAAAAGTGAAATACTAACGATTTCCCCTTCGGATTTTGGTTTTCATAATGCATTAGACTGTGATTGCAGGCTTAGCTTTGTTGATTTTGAGTACGCTGGCTGGGATAGCCTTTCAAAATTAGCATGTGATTTTATTTGTCAGCCAGAAGTTCCTATTTCTAATGAGCAGGCCAATTATTTCCTTGAAATGATGGCGAAAGAAATTAGTAGTCCAGAATTTAATAATCGAATCAAGTTTTTATTACCCCTGCATCGAATAAAATGGTGCTGTATTATGCTCAATGTGTTTAAAAGTACTGGACGATTAAAGTTTGCGCATTCTGGAGTTGTGGCCTCAGATATACTCAATATTCAGCTTAATAAAGCAAAATCTTATTTTTTAATGCATTTAAACCAATTCCAATAAAGATCTATATATGGCATATGTAGACCTATTATCTTCGATTCACCAAAGTACAAAGCGAGACTATTTAGCCAGGGTCAATGATATTGAATACCCAAAAGCTAAGGCAGCAACTCTGGCAAAAAAATGGGATTATGACTACTGGGATGGAAGTAGAAAAATTTGTTACGGTGGATATAAGTATATGGAGGGTCGGTGGGAAAAGGTGGCAAGGTCCATGGTGGAGCATTATGGAATTAAGCCCGGTGATAAGATTTTGGATATTGGTTGCGGTAAGGGGTTTTTGCTTTACGAGTTGACTAAGGTTATCCCAAATATAGAGGTGTTTGGTATTGATATTTCGAAATATGCAATCGAGAATTCAAAAGAGGAGATCAGAGATTCGCTTCATATTGGAAATGCCATAAGCCTTCCTTTTGATGATGGGTATTTTGATTTTGTATTTTCTATAACAACATTGCATAACCTTCATTGCTATGAGCTTGATTTGGCACTTAGGGAGATGGAAAGAGTTGCAAAATACAAAAAATACCTTTGTGTTGAGTCCTATCGGAATGAAGAGGAAAAAGCAAACTTGCTCTATTGGCAGGTAACTTGCGAGGCGTTTAATACTCCACTTGAGTGGGAGTGGTGGTTTAAAAAAACTGGGTACACGGGCGACTATTCTTTTATATATTTTGAATAGTTTAAAGTTATGAATGAAAAAGTTATGAAGGCTGCAATTCTTGTGGAGTTGAACAAACCTTTGGTTGTGGATAATGTTCGACTTCCAGAGGAACTAAACGTTGGTCAGGTGCTTGTAAGGGTGTATTTCAGCGGAATTTGCGGTTCGCAAATAGGTGAAATTAGTGGAGTTAAGGGCGATGATAAATATTTGCCCCACCTTTTGGGTCACGAAGGATCTGGAGTTGTAATAGAAGTAGGATTGGGGGTTACAAATGTTGGAATTGGCGATAAGGTTGTGTTGCATTGGCAAAAAGGTCGAGGGATAGAATCTAGTACACCAAGCTATCGGTGGGGCGAAAAGAAAATAAATGCAGGCTGGATAACAACATTTAATGAGTTTGCAGTCGTTTCCGAGAATCGCCTTACAAAAATTCCTCAAGATAGTGATTTAAGGGTGGCGGCACTTTTTGGGTGTGCCGTTACAACTGGATTTGGTGTGGTTGAAAATAATGCTAAAGTGAGAATTGGAGAGTCAGTTGTCGTTTACGGTGCTGGAGGTGTAGGTTTAAACATAATTCAAGCAGCTTCACTAGTTTCGGCATATCCAATAATCGCAGTTGATCTTTACAAAAATAAACTTGAGCTTGCAAAACAGATGGGCGCAACACACCTTATTGATGGTTCAGCGCCTGAAACGATTCCGGATCAAATTTCCAAAATTTCTAAGCAAGCTGGAATTGATATATTCATTGATAATACGGGGTCTCCTAGTGTTATTGAAATGGGTTATCGAATTACAAAAGGTAATGGAAGGGTTATATTGGTCGGTGTGCCAAAAAAAGGCGACGATATTAAAATATATACATTGCCAATGCATTTTGGGAAAATAATTACTGGATCTCATGGTGGGGAATCAATGCCGAGTGATGATATCCCAAGATATCATAATTTTATTAGATCCGATAAATTCAGACTAGAGAAAATTATTTCTAAAGTATATCCGTTAAATGATATTAATCAGGCTATTGACGATATGAGAAGAGGAGTATTGGCTGGACGATGTTTGATAGACATGAGTCATGAAACCTAAAAATATTATTGTCGGTGCTACTGGTTTGATAGGCTCTGCATTGGTTGACATCATGCTCGAGAGAGGTAAAACTGTTATTAAGACTTACAACGGATCAAACTCAAATGGCGGGATCAAATTAGACTTGAGGGATGGTAATTTTGATGGGCTATGTGACTCAATAAGTGAAAATGACAACGTATACATATTGTCCGCGTACAGCAATCCATCATGGGTTTTTGAGAACCAAGAAGAGGCTAAAAGAGTTAATCTAATAGGAACGATAAATTTTATAAAAAAAATCATACCTAAATCGCCTAGAATTATTTATATGTCCTCTGTTGAAGTATTTGATGGAACAAAAGGGGGGTACGAAGAGTGTGACTTGCCAAATCCATTGAATTTATATGGTGCAATGAAATATCAGATTGAATGTTACTTAAAAGAGAAATACGATAGACACACAATTGTCAGAACAAGCTGGAATGTGGGTCTTGATTTTCGAAGTAGATGTGTTGTTAGTCTAACTTATCAGTCACTTTTGAAGGCCGGAGCAAAAATGGCCGTAGACAATAAATTTTCAATTACCTCCGTTGAGGATACGGCTCAAGGATTATGTGCCTTAGGAAATTTCCCCGAGATAAAAAAGATTCATATCTGTGGCGATGGTGTAGTTAGCCGCAGCCAAATTGCTGAGTTAATAATTCAGAATAGTAAAAATTCAGCACTTATGAATTTTGAACCTTGTCATTTTTCAGAAATTAGCTACAGTGAGCCACGTGGATTAATTAACAACATGAATAATTCGCTTTCTAAAGAAGTTATGGGGATCAGCTATCAAAACTCATTAGATGTAATTTTGAAAAAAATAGCTATTATTGATCGTGAAACGATAAATCTGTAATGATGGACAATGTTTTCTTTAACAGTTCTGAAGTATTTGTTCTCGATGACGATTATTTGAGATTCTTGAAAATTTCAGCTTTAAATCATGATTTGAAAAGATCAAGAGTGTGCTTACATAATGAGAATAGGGAGTCAATTCAAGAGATGATTATTGTTGCTCATCAGACCTCGATAATTCAACCACATCGTCACCCAGTTGGAAAGTCTGAGTCTTATCATGTAATTGAAGGTTCGCTGGTAGTGAATATCTTTGGTGACGGTGGTAATATCCATCGCAGCATAAATTTGTATGATAAGTCAAACCCAAAACTTTATCGAATTTCGGGTGGTGTTTGGCATCAGCCAGTGCCACAAACAGAGTGGGTTGTTTATCATGAGGTATTTGAAGGCCCATTTGTTAAAGAGATTGACGTAATATACCTAGACGTCTAAACAGGGTAATAAAAATGCAAATTATTAGAAATCAATGCTGTCCAATATGTGGTGGTTCTGCAGAACCAATTATATATTTGCCTAATTATCCTGTTACTGAAATTTATCAGAATTATGGAGAAAATGCCTTTAAGTTTCCTACATCATTCGATCAAAGTTTAAACTTTTGCGAAGTCTGTGAGCATGGGTTCTTAGGTTCTTTATTACCTAAAGAATTTATATACAAAAACTACAACACGCATACTGCAAAAAGTGAAGGATCCTTAATTGCTATTGAAAATTTCTATACTTTTATTGAAAAAAATTTACAGGATACTCCAAAACTTATTTTGGATATAGGAGCAAATGATTCCTCGCTTTTAAGAAGATTTAAAAGCTATAACTCAAGGTTAATTGGTATCGATCCAAATATTGCTGACAATAGCGGAGAGATTGAGTGCCACAAGGGATATGTGGAAGATATTGATATGAGTCGATTTGAGTCTGATCGAAGAGTTTTCATTTGTAGCCATACCCTAGAGCATATTTATGATCCATCAGTGTTGCTGGAAAGTTTAAGAAAAGTTGCCATCGATTCAGATGAGTTTTATTTCCAATTTCCATCACTTGAATTACTAGTAAGGGATTGTAGGTTTGACCAGGTTCATCATCAGCACATACATTACTATTCTCTTAAGTCGTTTTCATTATTGCTAAATCGATTTGGTTTTGAGTTGTTGGAGTATTATTTTGATTCTGATCATTACGGCGCATTAATGTGCTCCTTTAAAAAGTCTTCCAATGCTAAAGGTGCCAGAAACATTAAAGAGGACTTAAAAAGTTTGAGGGCAAATGATATTGTTCGGTCAAATAAGATTTTTACATCATCGATTGAGTCGTCAAATACTAGAATTGCAATTTTTGAGGGCCGAGATTTCTACTGCTATGGCGCATCGTTGATGTTGCCAATAATTTCATACTATATGCCCAATTTAATAAATTCAAAATCAATAATTGATGCAGACTTTTCAAAGTTAGGCATGTCCTATGTTAATTTCGACCGAGAAATAGTTTCTGAAAATAGTATTAATTTTTGTAATGAAAGTTTTGTTATAACAGCATTGAGCACGAAAAAGACAACGCGACGCATTACGCAAAAGTTAATTGAGTTAAACGCTTTAAATATTATATTGCCATTTAATACACTGTAAAAATTTGATTAGAGGCTAATTATGAATCTAGGTATAAATAATAAAGTTGCACTTGTAACTGGTGGGGCGCAAGGAATTGGTTCATCAATTTCAAGACATCTTTTGGAAGAGGGGGCAGTTGTTATTGTAACGAGTCGATCAGATTCTGCTCTGCAAAAATTTTGTTCAGATAATGCCCAATATCATGGACGCTTGCATGCTGTGAAATGTGAGTTAACAGATGATGATGGCCCCGATTTACTTTTAAGTCAAATTGCTTCATTAGGTTTAGACATTGATATATTAGTCAATAATGCTGGGCATACTATGAATGTAACTGATCCTTGGTGCTCTATTGAGGATTGGCGTAAGGTATTTAGATTAAATTTTGAAGTCCCTATTAAATTAATAAATATAATTGTCCCTAACATGAAGGTTAGAGGTTGGGGCAGGGTAGTCAATATCACATCTTGCGCTGGCCTTGAAAATAGTGGACCGGTTACATTTAGCACAGTGAAAGCTGCCTTAACAGCGTACACTAGATCAATGGGGAGGGTGTTAGCAATAGAGGCTCCAAAAATTGTAATGACCGCCGTATTCCCTGGGGTTGTAATAACAAAAGGCGGTCATTGGGAAGCAGTGCTGGCGAATAATCCATCCCATGCTCAAAAATACTTAGATGAAAGATGTCCGCTAGGTAGGTTTGGTGAAATCGATGAAATCGGGCCAATTGTTGCAGTGTATTGCTCTGAATTAGCAAGTTTTTGCCACGGCTCAATTATTCCTGTTGACGCAGGACAATCTAAGCACTTTATGTCTTTCAATTACATGGAGTGAGATTATATTTAAATGCGTAGACTATCAAGTGCCTCAGAATGTCTAGAGGGGCAAAAAATGTTTCAAATTCTGTCAAAGGCAAATGACTTTGAAAAAAAAGGGAAAAAAGTTATTCACTTTGAGATTGGGGATCCTGATTTCCCTACCCCTGAAAAAATAGTTGACAGATGTGTAAAAGCTCTCAGGGAGGGAAATACTCACTATACAAGCTCAGGTGGAATGGATTGTTTGAAAGAGGCATCTGCAAATATAACACTTAAATCTAGAGGCTTTAAGCCTGATCAAAATCAGATATTAGTTACTGCTGGTGCTAATGTGCAAATATTCTATGCCCTTGCTTGTATTTGCGATCCTGGGGATAACGTAGTTTATGGCGATCCAGCATTTGTTTCATATGCCTCAATAATGAAATTTCTAGGTGTGATCCCGAATCCAATTGAGCTCCAAGAGGAGGAAGGTTTTAGGATAAATGTAGATAAAATCGAAAAAAATATTAACAAAAATACCAAAGCCATTTTGATAAATTCTCCACACAACCCGACAGGGTCGATATTATCTAAAGATGATGTTATTGCGATTTATCAATTAGCAAAAAAATATGATCTATTCCTAATTAGCGATGAAGTATATGGTCGCATATATTTTGAAGGCGCATCAAAATTTAGTTCGCCAGGCTCTATTGATTATTGCAAAGAAAGGACTGTGGTACTTCATTCATTCAGCAAGTCATATGCAATGACTGGGTGGCGAATTGGTGCAGTTACAGCGCCTGCAGAGTTAATTAGGCGGATGCAATTGCTGCTTGAAACAACATCATCTTGCGTAGCACCTTTTGTTCAAATTGCAGCTACCGAGGCGTTGGAAATGGATCAAAGCGAGTTGCAGTCCATGGTGAAAGAATATGAGTCTCGTAGAGATATTCTTGTAAAAAGTATCGAGGATATGCCGTTAGTGTCGGCCCATAGACCAGAAGGAGCGTTTTATTTAATGGTAAATATAAAAAAAACTGGGCTTTCTGACATCGAATTTTCAAGTAGATTATTGGAAGAAGAGTATGTTGCAACTTGTCCTGGTTCGTATTTTGGGGTCTATGGATCGGGCTATGTAAGAATATGCTTTGCCACATCAAAAGATAATATTCTTGAAGGGATGAAAAGAATTAATAGATTTTTGTTAAATTTGAAAGGTAATTGCCATTTAAATGAGTGCTAAGATAAAGATTACTGACTTAATTGCTAAAAAGTTAATTAATTCTGGCCTTAAATCAGCTTTTGGATTACAGGGTGGTGCAGTAGTCCATATATTTGATTCTCTAGAAAAGGCAGGAATTGAATGCTACTATCTTCACCACGAGCAATCTGCGGCACTTGCCGCAACAGCAAACTCAAAAATTACTGGGCAAATAGGTTGCGTTATTGTTACGACGGGGCCAGGCTGCACTAATGCAATTACTGGTTTATTGGCTGCCTGGCAAGACTCGATCCCTGTCGTTTTTATATCCGGTCAAGTAAGATCTTTGCACACTTCGTATGGGAAACCGGTAAGGCAAGTTGGGTCTCAAGAGGCCCCCATCATAGATATAGTTAGGCCTATAACTAAGTATGCGAAGTTTTTAAACAAAGCATCAGAGATAAATAGCGAGATAAGCAAGGCAATTGAAATCGCTAAATCTGGTCGGCCTGGGCCAGTTTGGCTAGATTTAGCGCTTGATGTTCAATGGGTAATGATTGATGATCCGGGCAACGAAGAGCTTGCGAAAAATTCAGATAATGAAACTTTAAGGTTGACAAATGATAACCGCGACTTACTACTAAAACTGATTGCCGGTTCTTCGAAACCGTTATTAGTTTTGGGCTATGGAGTAAGACTTTCAGACAGCATAAAAGAAGTTAAAAAATTTATAACTAGCCATGATCTTAACTATGTAACAACTTGGTCTGCAATGGATTATTTTCCCACCTCTGATTCAAGAAATTTAGGGGTTATAGGGATGTCCGGACAACGAGGTGCAAATAAGGCAATTTTCGCAAGTGATCTTTTAATCTGTCTTGGTAGCCATCTTAGCATCCCACAGACAACAACACTTACTGAAAGCTATGCACCGAATGCAAAAAAGGTCATAGTAGATATTGACAGTGACCAATTAGATAATTTGACCGTTTCATTTGATTTAAAAATAAACTTAGATATTAAAAATTTTCTATTATTAACTAAATCGATGCAAATAAATTTTGCAAGATCAAAATTTGATGGCCTCAAAGAACAGAATTGGTATGAGCCATTAGCCAAAGATAAGATCAATTCAAATTCATATATTAAGACTGTGAGCGAGTGTAATTCAGTTAGAACGTGTTATGTGATTGATGGAGGTGGCACTGCACTATATGCCGGCTTCCAAAGTTTGAGAGTAAAAAAAGATGAGAGAGTTGTATGCTCTACATCAATTTCATGTATGGGTACAGGTTTAGCTGAGATTATTGGGGCGTATGGAGGTAAGGATTATGAAAAATACATCTGCATAATCGGAGATGGTAGTTTTTTAATGAATGTACAGGATTTACAATCAATATATCAATATCAAATTCCTGTAGCCATTGTTGTGGTGAATAATAATGGCTACTTAGCTATTCGCAATACACAAAGAGATTTTTTGGCTGGTAAATATTACGGTACACACCCAGATTGGGGTCTAGTGATGCCGAATATTCAGGATATTGGAATGGCATTCAAATTAGATTATATGAAGGTTAAAACACAAGAGGACTTGTTTTTGTCATTGGATAAAATTAAAGAAAAAATTAAAAGGCCAATAATTATCGAATTAATAACAGATGAAAATCAGGAGGCATTATTTTCACAGGGCTATAAGAAAAATATGGATGGTACTTACTCTCCAGCTTCCTTGAGCGAAATGAAGCCGTATTTATAATTATCCTAAATAAGTGATTCTATTGCCAGTAAGAAAAAATAACCACTTACCAACTAAATGAAAATAAAAACAGTCCTTATTTCAGGTAACTTCAATATTCTACATCCTGGTCATTTAAGGCTGATTAAATTTGCAAGAGAATATGGACAGCATCTTATTGTCGGAGTGCTTAGTGATCGTATTGGTGGTGAGAGCGTCCATATCTCTGAAAGTTTACGTAAGGAAAGCATACAAAGTATTGGTATTGTAGATGAGGTGCTTATTATTGATGAGGAAATCACTGATTTTATTATTCGAATGAAACCAGATGTTGTCATCAAAGGCAAGGAATACAAGGATAAATTTAATAAAGAATTATTTGCTGTAGAGCAATATGGAGGAAAATTATTGTTTAGTTCTGGTGAGGCTAATTTCTCATCATATGACTTGATTAACAAAGAGCTAAATAGTGCCAAGCGCCGTATTGTTAAATTTCCAGATGATTACTGTCATCGACATAATATAGATAAAACTAAGATTAGTAGATTATTAAAAAATTTTAACAAATTGCGAGTATGTGTAGTTGGCGATCTAATCGTAGATGAATATATTAATTGTCAGCCTATTGGAATGTCTCAGGAAGACCCTGTCATTGTTGTTTCGCCTGTAAATCAAGCACTTTTTATTGGTGGAGCAGGCATAGTTGCTGCCCATGCTGCTGGACTGGGCGCTAATGTTAAGCTCTTTTCTATTATAGGAAATGACCCTGCTGCAAAATTTGCAAAAGATGCATTTTTAGAATATAAAGTTAATGCTTTTTTGTGGGTTGATGAGGCAAGACCCACGACCTTAAAGCAGCGATATCGGAGCAAAGGAAAGACTCTTTTTAGAGTTAGCCATCTCCATCAAGGGGAGGTATCGCTGGATTTGCAAAAAAAAATATTGATATCAATTAAAGCAATAATAAAAGACACTGACCTATTAGTATTTTCTGATTTTAATTACGGTTGCCTTCCACAAACCCTTGTTGATGAAATTATACAAAGTGCCAATAGTAATGGTGTCTTGATGGCTGCAGATAGCCAATCTTCATCTCAAATTGGTGATATTGGGCGCTTTAGGGGTATGAATCTTTTGACCCCAACCGAACGAGAGGCTAGGATTGGCACGCGCAATCGTGAAGATGGATTAGTTGTATTAGCCGAAGAGTTGCGAATTCTTTCAGGTGCGCATCATATACTTTTAAAATTAGCTGAGGATGGCTTATTAATACACTCAGGTGATGTAGGTTCTGATGCTTGGTTAACTGACCGAATTGATGCCCTCAATGAAACGCCAAAAGATGTAGCAGGAGCAGGGGATTCCCTATTAATTGCTAGTGCAATGTGTTTAGCAAGCGGAGGAAGTATTTGGGATGCAGCCTGCATAGGGTCAATGGCCGCTGCAGTCCAAGTTGGTAGGGTTGGTAACATACCATTAAATATTAATGAATTAATGATGGAGCTTGATCCATGAATGCACTTCTTTTAGCGGCAGGCTATGGAACAAGACTAAGACCGTTTACTGCCACTACCCCAAAATGCTTGATGCCGATAAGAGGTCAGCCCCTATTAGGAATTTGGCTAGAACGGCTTTTTGAGTATGGCATAGAAAAATGCTTAGTGAATACTCATTACTTGCCAGAACAGGTAAAAGAATATGTAGGTAAAAGTCAGTTTAGAAAAAGCGTTTCATTGATATATGAACCTAAGTTACTCGGAACTGCAGGTACCCTACTTTTAAATATAGATTTTTTTGAGGGGAGAGATGGAATCTTTGTTCATGCAGATAATTATTGTTTGGCAGATTTTGCAAAGTTTGAAAAGGCGCATAAAAATAGGCCTAAGGAATGTGTTTTAACAATGATGACATTTAGAACGGAGAGACCTAATGAATGTGGCATTGTGGAGATTGATGAGAGGGGTGTTGTTATAAATTTTCATGAAAAAAAAGAAAATCCTCCCGGGAACTTGGCAAATGGCGCGATCTATATGTTATCAAATAAATTTTTGATTGAATTTAGTGAGGCGCATAA
>Ga0209550_10002549_pt1 | contig 17505 bp, 14 predicted proteins | sample LauGreSuBDMM15SN_2_FD_187567 | JGI IMG/M metagenome (GOLD analysis project Ga0209550, IMG submission 187567) | Freshwater lake microbial communities from Lake Michigan, USA - Su13.BD.MM15.SN (SPAdes) (version 5) | ecosystem: Environmental > Aquatic > Freshwater > Lake | place: Lake Michigan...
ATATACTGGTTATAGTGGTCCTACTGGTTATACTGGTCCTACAGGTGATACAGGACCTACAGGTTTAACTGGATATACTGGTTATAGTGGTCCTACTGGATATACAGGTCCTACAGGACCTACAGGTTTAACTGGATATACTGGTTATAGTGGTCCTACTGGATATACAGGTCCTACAGGTCCTATTGGTTATACTGGTTATACTGGTTATACAGGGTTGACTGGTTATACTGGTCCTACAGGTCCTATTGGTTATACTGGTTATACTGGTTATACTGGTTATACAGGGTTAACTGGTTATACTGGTCCTACTGGATATACAGGTTATACTGGGTATACTGGATCTACAGGTTTTACTGGACCTACTGGCGCGAATTCTACTTACTTATCCCCAAATTTTATGGTAGCTGGAGGAAATAATGGTTCTGGATCTGGTATTTTAGCTTATAGTTATGATGGAATTAACTGGAATAATTCTAATAATGGTAGTTCTGTATTATCAGACTGTAAAAGTATTGCTTGGAATGGATCATTATGGGTTGCTGTTGGAATTTATAAAGCTGGAGATATGTATGATAGTATTGCATATAGTTCAGATGGAATATATTGGATAAATTCTAATACTGATATTTTTAGTTCTTGTAACGAAATTGCATGGAATGGATATATGTGGGTAGCAGTTGGAACACCTGTCACAACTAATGCTTCACCTATTGCCTATAGTTATGATGGAATTAATTGGACACAATCTTCTTATACTGGAATAACTTACGGTGTATCTATTGCTTGTAGTAATAAATTATGGGTAGCTACAGGATATAATAAAATTTCTGACTCTTCGTATAATTCATATGTTATATATAGTTATGATGGAATTAACTGGACAAGAAGTAATCTAAATTTAACTTATGATTTATATAGTTCATTATCTTCTGTTGCATATAATGGCACAACTTGGTTAGTTGCTAATAGTAATTTAAATTCAATTATAAGCAGTTCACGAACATTAATTTATTATAGTTCTGATGGAATCTCATGGTCTACAGCATTATCTTCAACTGTGTTTTATTACATAAATAAAATATGTTGGAATGGTAGTGTATGGATTGCAGGAGCTATTCGTAATTCATCAAATAATAATATAATATTTGTTAGTACACCACCAAATTCTATTACTAATGAATTTAGTTGGACATCTAGTTCAGTATCTTCATATAATAAAGGTGTAAATAGTATTTCATGGAATGGTAGTAACATCGTAATAAGTGATAATGGAGCTACACCTACAACTAATAAAATAATGTATGGAAAAATGAATACTTTGGGTAATTCTAATAATTCAATTTCTTGGACATCTTCTTCATCTGGATATAATATTTTTTCAGATGGTTCTTGTAATGCGTTAGCTTCTAGAAATGTATTGCCTTATATTGGTGAACAAAATTATGCAGGATTTACTCAAGACAATTCTGGAAATACAATAATGTCAGGAATAAATACAAGTAAAATTGTAACTACTAATGGACTTTATGTTAATTCTCTAAAAAATATAACTAGTGTTTCATCAACAGATTTATCTTATTGTGTAGTATACAATTCTACAACTAATCAATTAATGTATAATACTAGTAAATCTTTTATTATTGATCATCCTTTAAATCCAAAAAAATATTTAGTTCACGCGTGTTTAGAAGGACCTGAAGCAGGTGTTTATTATAGAGGAGAAGCAACTATTCAAAATGATGAATTTGTTACTATTGTTTTACCTGATTATGTAAAAAATCTAGCATATAATTTTACAATTCAAATTACTCGTATTTATGATGGTAAACCAAATATAATTTATGAAACAAGTAGAGTAGAAAACAATTCTTTTATAGTTTATGGTAAAAACGGAACCTTTTTTTGGACCGTTTATGGAACAAGAAATACTATTATTGTTGAACCAAATAAAGCAGATACTAAAGTCAATGGTAGTGGTCCTTACTTATGGATACAAAGTTAATATAATAATGAATAACAATTAATTAGATAAAAAATAAAATTGAAACAAATTATATCATTTGAAATAAATAATATAATTTAAACAACACATCATAATGAACGAATCTTATTTAGAAGTATTTAATGATAAAGAAAAAAGTGAAGATTTATTTCAATATGCTAATCAAATCAAACAAATGCTATTGGATCATGATTCTTATTTTATAAGATATCCTACTTATGTAGATGATATTAATGTAGATATTACTATATATAAAGATAATTATTTTGAAATAGCTTGTAAAAATGTTTATTATTCTTATGAAGACACAGAAGGTTTTATTGGGGGTCTTGTTATTTTTAGAAGTAAATATAAATCTATTATTCATGCCATTTTAATGATTTATCAAATTATTCAAAAATATAAAATATTTAGTGGCACTTTATTATCCCCAAAATCTTATGAAAGATTGCAATTTGAAGAAAAGTATTTTAATAAAAAAAAAGAAAATGAAAATGTTTGTTGTGTTTGTTTTACATCTACAACTGAAAAAACAAAATGCGGACACTACATATGTTTAAAATGTCGTTGTAAAACCATAACTAAATGTGAAACTCAAAGTAGAGTAAGATTTGCTAATGCACCTTGCCCGATTTGTCGTAATCTTTGTTTAGATAAATACTATGATGAATTAAACTTTTATTATAATGATTATGAAGAAGATGAAATTAAAAATCATGGTTCTTGTACCTTAAAAAATTGCAGCACTTGTGGTGGATTTATTAAAAAAGACGAATATTACAATGAATATTCTGTAGATGTAGAAAAGTCATTTATTAATGCTAAAAAAAAAAGAGATGTATTTAATGTAATTGAACATAAAATTAATGATATGTTAATTCATAATGAAAATATTCAAATAGAATGTAAAATTAGCATCAGTAATGAAGAAAATAAAAACAATGAAGAATATAATGAAGATGATATAGATAATGAAAATGAAATAAATAATATGAATGAATTTCATAGACAAGATATACAAGAAAATGCTATAATGTATTTTAATAGTATTAATGATTTTTGTAATAATCCTTTACCTCTATTACAATTTGATCAGATACAAAATCGTTTTATAGAAGATTGTAATGAAGAATATAATAGAGAATATAATAGAGAAGAAAAAATAGATGAAAACGATGATAATGAAGAGAAGGAAGAAGAAGATAGTATGGGATGACCATTATTAATCCAATTCACAAACCGTCATCCTCATATTATTCAAAAAATAATTTATATAATTGTCACGTTTATTCGTATTTGTAGCTTTTAATTTATGTAACCATACTTCATACCATTTAATTTCATTTAATAAAAGTTTTGTTTTATATTTTTTTTCAATAAATTTACAAAATTCATTTAAATTTGTACTTGTTTTTTTAAATGAAAACAAAGAAGCTTCTCCATTATTCATTTTACACCATAATAAAAAATCTTGATAATGATAAATTAATACTAACTTTATAATATAATAAGACAATACATTTGTATTTTCTTTATATTGATTTTTAATATCTATATTATTGTCAATTAAATCTGTATATTTTATTCCCATATAATCTAATGTTTTGACTGCTTGAAAAAAACTATAATTTATTTCAAGATTAATATAATAGTTAAAATTCATAAAAAGTTCATTTATATTTTCTTTATTTTTCATATGAAAAAAACTACAAAAAATAACATTTATAATTTCTGCCCATACTTCTGAATATGCTTCATATAAATTTACATCTGAATTCACTTGAAAAATAGAAAGTATTTTTTTATGCACAATTCCACAATGCATATTTGAAAAATCCAATCCAAAATTATGAAAAGTTTCGTGTAAAAATACTTTGAACCATTCTTCTTTTCTATAAATAACTATTTCTGATCTTTTTTCACACGTTCTTGTAAATGCAGTATTCACGTGTAACTCATCTAAATAATTGATTTTTCCATCGTCTGTATAAGATGGTAATTTTTTTTCCAAAGAAGTAAAATATAAATAAATAGATAACTCTTTGGAACAAAAAGAAGAAGCTTTTTCATTTATAATGCATAACCATATCATTATCCATTCTACATATTTATTATATTTAGTTAATCGTAATGGTTGAACATCTAGTATAAAATAGATATTAATAAAACGATCCAAGAGAGAAAATGAATAATGTATTTCTATAAAAAAATGGTCATCTATATGTTTTAATACTTCTTTTGGAAAACTAAATTCATTAAAATATTTAGGTTTAGAAATTTGTGTTATTTTATTCTTTTTTTTCATTTCTGTTTTTATCCAATCCTCTTTTTTTAATTTTTTAAAATACTTTTCTAGAAGAATGAATTTATGATAAAAAAACTCTATAACTGAAATTGTATTTTTTGTTTGTTGTGTTTTATTCACTTCTTTTTTTTTTATTAAAGACATTAAAATATCACTTTTTTTTGTAAAATACATATACCGTGTTATATATAGAAGATATTTTAATTGAATTAAAATATATTCTTTTATATACGTCAATAAAAAGACACCATTCAAAAATAAAAATAATATTTTTATTTAATATATGGAAGGAACACAACTAGTTGCAGGATTATTTGTTATATTACTAATAATTATATTCATACATCATGTTTCAATAACTATTTCTACCAAAAATGTATCTGATACGTATTATGCACCAAACAATATTAAAAATAATTGTTCAGTTACTCCTTACGGTTGTTGTCCAGATGGAATTACTTCTAGAGTAGATCAAGTAGGTTCTAATTGTCGTTATCCAGGTTATGTAACACCTGTATTAGGTGGAAATTCTTTATTAGGTCCTTACACTCCTATGATAAGTTCTAATCCTTATTATAATTCTAATATGAATACAACTGTATCTAATCCTAATACTTATGCACCTGGATCTAATCCTAATACTTATACACCTTATTATAATACTGCTACGAATGTGCCTATGCAAACATCAAATCCTATGTTAACACAACCACAACCACCTTCAATGACAACAACGCAATCTGTACCATTATTTAATCAAATGCCAGGATATACGCCTTTTTATGGTCCAAGTCCTTTAAATAACGCTTATAATACAATTCCATTATATCAATAATTTATACTGCGTCTATTCAAATTTACCACGAATTAACATCAAATCATCCATAATAATAGGAGATTTTCCCTTTGAAAATTCCGTTAACTTTGCATTTTTGGTTGCTCTTAATAATTTCTTTAAATCCTCATTTTGTGTAAATTTCGCCAACTGAGCATTATATAATTCTTTTTTATCTCTCTTTCCATAAAATTCTGGATCTATTTTTACTTCTTTTGGTCTAAGTAATTCTCCCTTATGTTTACCACTTTTTCCACCTGCAGATTTCGCCAATTCTGAATCTTTTGATAATTCTGTTCCAGAGTCAAGAGAGAAACTCAAATAAAATTCCGGAAATCCCATCTTGAATTTTGATGCTTGGTAATAATGTTCTACACTTGACCATTGATGATTATCTAATGTAAAAGGTTGAATCCAAAAATCAGAAAGCTTTTTACGCCATTTAGGTATAGTTGCTAATTCTGTAAATTCTCCTATTCTTTCTTCTGATATTTTCTCTCCATTTCCTTTTCCAGGAAGCGGTTTATCTGCTGATTTATTGTAAAATAGAAATACAACAGAATCATCATAAAGTCCTCTTAATTTTGATTCAGTTAAATCTTCATAAGTAGGTTCTTTTGTATCTTGTTCATTTATATTTTTTCCTTTAAAATATTCTTCCTTAAATTTTTTAAAATCCGGAATTATAGCAAATGGACCTGCATTTTTTTCCAAACATTTGTCACAAATCATTTTTTTAATATCATATGGTATTTCATTAAATTTTAAAATAAGTTTTTTACGATAACCAACTAACTTATAATGCGAACCTGTATATTCTACCATAATGTAGTATTCTGGTGTAAATGTTCCTTTATTTTGTAAATTTGCATCCATTAAATGACCACATTGTAATACATTATTTATATCATTTTCACTGTAAGCTTCATGAGATAAAATAATAAACTTAATATTTAAAATTCGTTCCAATGTAGAAATCGCCCATGTTTCTGCCCAAAATTCACACGTTTTAATCTTCTTTTTAAATTTTTCTAATGTGTCAATGCCTTTCATAAATTTATATTCATTTAATATTTGAGCTGTTATCTTTTTCTCTTGTACTAAACGGTCATTTTGGTCTTTTATTTTTTTTGCAGATTCAATTAATTGTTTTTGTAAATTTCTATCTAATGTCATAGTAAATTTTTCTTTTATATTTTGATAATCTTGAGTTAATTCTTTGATATTATTTGTATCTGAAATAATAGAAGCATTGTACATGTCATATTGTTCCTTATAATTTAAAAAAATTTCAGAGGTTGCCTCTTCTGCTAATTTATTTCTTAATTTATTTACAGATGTTTGTTGTGCAATACTTGAAAATGCATCTCTTATAGTAGCAAATAAACAATCTCCTCCTCCCTCATTATCAACAATAGAATAATATTTATTTTTCATTAATTTCATTATCCATGCGTCTGATTTTTCTTCTTTATATTTTTCTTTAATATCTATTGCTTCTTGTTTTGTCTCTTGTCTTAATAAAGATGGTATTTGGACACCTTGAGTTAAAATAAAAATATCCTTTCTCTCTTCAGATATTTCTTTAGAATTAGATATTTGTTCTTTTTCTTCTTCTTGTTCCTCTTCCTCAATATTTTCATCCTCTTCTAATTCTTTATTTAATGAAGAAGATGGAATCATTCTTAATGTATTTAACATATCTTTAGTAACAAAATTATAAATTAAAGGATCATTTAATTTTTCAACATCTAGATTATTTTCTTCATCAATGTAACTTATATATTCTGAAGCTTCCATTTCATAAACGCCTATTTGAATAACTTTATTATTCTTTTTCACTAAATAAATTGGAAAATATAAAAGATTTTGTTCTTCAAATGTATTTTTACTATTTCCAATAGCTATAATAACTTCTATATTTTCTATTTCTATTTGATATAAATTACTTTCTATTTGTAAATCTTCTGGATCAACTCTTTTTAATTCTTGATAACTAATATCACTATTTATTTTTGATAATACCATAATACATATATTTATATGTTATATTTATATTATTATTCGGACATATTTGGATAATTATATTATTTATGAATAATATATAATATAATTTATGAATAATCCCATTCTTAGAGAAGAAATAAATACAAATAATTTTTCTTTATCAAATTCAATTCCAATTTTATCTTTAGAATCTATTATTGAAATTTCACTTTTTAAATATTCGTGTAAACTAACACCAACTGAAATAAATTGGATAAATGCTTTTTTACAAAGTTCACCAAATTCTATTAATGCTATTTATAATTCTATTCAACCTGTTTTATCTTCAGAAAAAAGTAGCATTGCTGATATACCAAAAATAATAAGCATTATTAGTAATATTTGTCATTCTCACGCTATACAATGCGAAATGTTAAATGCTGACAATATTATTATATTAACACAATTTATTATTGAATCTATGATTGAATGTGATTTTTTATACTTCCCAGAAACTGAAAAAAAAATAATAGAGAATTTAATTGATACGTCTATAACTTTATTGAAACTAAATATCATTGATAAACCAGAAATTACTAATAAATGTTGGTTTTTTAATTTTTATTAAATAAATCGTTTCTTACTTTTCTATAATATCCATAAACTTAAATATTGTTTTACTAGATAAACTTTTGAAATCTTTTACCTTACTTTTTGACAAAAATTCAATATAATTTATTAATAAAGTGAATTCTTTGTAAGAATCTTTTTCAATATTTACACTATATTCAAATTTAGACATCGTATTTTTATCAAATAAAATAGCAATATTTTCAGCAATTTCATCTACTTCATTTTTTTTGTTTTCTTCTTCTATAAGGAGAATTAATTGATCAAATAATTGTTTAATTAACGATGTAATATGAGTTTTACATATAACTCCGGTTATACTTAGATTTACAAAAAACATACTTAATGACTTTCTTTTTTCATTGTCTTTATTAATTTTACAATATTTATCATAATTTTCATTTGGATCAACATATTCAATATTTTTAAATAATTCAATAAATGAATTTAAACTTGTTTCAAATATTATTTTCATTGTTTCATATTTATTCATTAAATAAGAATACAATTCCGCATATATTTTTGAATAAAATCTATTCGTAGTGGCTATTTCAAATATAATATTACTTATTTTCATAATATTTTCATCAGAATCATTATCTTTATTTATTTCATCAAGGGTAGCAAGTATTTTATCTCTCATTTCTAAATAATTTTTATCCGTCATTTTGTTCAAATAAGAACGAATAATATCAATGTTAGCATTTATTCCTTCTTTTTTTTCAATTTTAGTAGTTTGAAAAGAACGAATGCTATCCCAATCTTCATCATTCACAACTTCATATGCTTTATTACGTTTCTTTTTATTATCTTTTTCTCTATTTTCTTTTATATCTGTGATTTCTCTTTTTTGAAAAACTGGAGTTTTTATATAACTAGGCGAACCAACTTGTATAGATAATTCAGAAATAATATTAATTGTTTCCTCAGGTAATGCAAAATTAAAACCATTAAATGTAATATTTTGGAATTCTGTTAATGTATATTTTTTTAGCATTATCTATTTCAATGTTAATCTTATTACGAATAATTCATTTATATCAATTTTTTTATATATTATTAAAATAATAAACTTAAACACTTTTTAAATAATTATAATATGAATTCCAAGTTAGAAACCGAAAATATAGAAGTAGAAGAAAATTATGATTCATCTTATGAAATAAGTAATTGGGATGAATTAGAGATTGATCCTAATATTTTAAGAGGCATTTATTCTTATGGTTTTGAAAAACCAAGTCCTATTCAATGTAAGTCTATTAAAGCAATTCTTTTAAAAAAAGACATTATTGCTCAAGCTCAATCAGGAACTGGTAAAACTGCAGCTTTTACTATCGGCGCATTAGGATTAATTGATGTTAAAATTAAAACTACTCAGATATTAATATTATCTCCAACTAGAGAACTTTCTTTGCAAACCGCGAATGTTATTAAAAATATTGGAAATATGATGGAAGGTTTAGTTGTACAAACATTAGTTGGTGGATCTTCTATAGATGAAAGCATTGATCAATTAAAAAAAAATACTCCTCACGTTATTGTTGGATGTCCAGGACGTGTCTTTGATATGATTCGTCGTGAAAAAATACAATCTGGAAATATTAAATTAGTTATTTTGGATGAAGCAGATGAAATGTTATCTACAGGATTTAAAGAACAAGTATACAATATATTTCATTATTTTAATAATGAAATTCAAGTTGCACTTTTTAGTGCAACATTACCAAATTATATACATAATATTACTAACAAGTTTATGCGCAATCCAATAAAGATTTTTGTTAAAACAGAAGGTCTTACATTAGAGGGAATTTCCCAGTATTATGTTGCTTTAGAAGATGATAAGCAAAAATATTTGACTTTAAAAGACTTATATTCAGTTATTTCTTTATCTCAATGTATTATTTATTGTAATAGTGTTAAACGTGTGTCTGAATTATATGAAGCAATGCTTCAAGATGAATTTCCAGTATGTTGTATTCATAGTAGTATGGAAAAAATAGAAAGAGAAAATGCTTTTGCAGAATTTAGAAATGGCAAATATCGTGTATTGATATCTTCTAATGTTACTGCTCGTGGTATTGACATTCAACAAGTTAGTTGTGTTATTAATTTTGACTTACCAAAATGTGTACATACTTATCTTCATAGAATAGGTAGAAGTGGAAGATGGGGAAGAAAAGGTGTTGGAATTAATTTTATAACTAGGAGAGATATAAGTAAAATGAAAGAAATTGAACAACATTACAATAGTCAAATTAATGAACTACCTAGTCAATTTGATAACTTGATGAAGTAATATTTTAATTTAGAAAATATATTAAATAATTTATTTGCATTAGTATTATATAATATATTTTATTTGTTTTATTTATACATCCTTAAACATTTAGAAAATTATGAGAATAGAAAAGAAATATTAGATTCATTATCATTATTTTATTAAGTAGATCGTTTATTTTGATTTTATATAATGAAAAAATAATATAATAATGTCTATAAATGATCATTTTAAACTGCCTATTTTTTATAATAATAAAAAAATGCAATTAAAAGAAAATATTATAAATGATTTGGAAATGATAAAAACAGTTGATATGTCTTCTAATTCAAATTATATTTATGATTATATGTTTGGTGAAAATGCGAATTGTTTTTCTAAAAAATTATTACCTGAAATCTCAAATACTTATACTACAGACATTGCTTTCTTAAAAGATAGTCAAAAATTATTAAAAAAATACAAAAAAAATGAAAATGATACTATTTATAAATATGATTATGATAATATTAATAATATTTGGGATGAAATAAAAAATGACAATGGATTTAAAGAAAAATATCAATATGTTGATTGGTCTATGTGGGAATTTTTAAATAAATCAGAAGTGTTTTTACAATTTATGAGCTTATACAATATTGTATCTCCTGTTATATCTTTTTTTGTTCCTATCATTATTCTTATTATTCCTTTTTTTATAATTCAAATGAAAGGTATACAGGTAACTATGAGTGAATATTTAGAAATTCTAAAAGTAATTATTTCTCAACACGCAATTGGAAAATTATTTACAGATTTTAATAGTGCTGCTATAGACCAAAAAATATATTTAATTGTTTCAGCTGCATTTTATACCTTTTCTATATATCAAAATGTATTAACATGTATAAGATTTCACGAAAATATGAAAAAAATTCATAACTATCTTTTTTTAATAAAAGAGTATCTAAATCATACTACTTTCAATATGGAAAATTTACTTTTATATACCAAAAATTTAAAAACATTCAGTGATTTTAATGTTGTTCTAGAGAGAAATCATCATTATTTAAATGAAATAAAATATAAATTAGAAAAAGTAAATGAATATAAATGGAATTCAAAAAAATTCTCTCAAATTGGATATACATTGAAATACTTTTATGAACTTTACGATAATGAAGAATATAATAATGCTTTTTTATATTCATTTGGATTTAACGGATATTTAGATTGTATTCACGGGATACAAAATAATATTCAACAAAAAAATATAGGATTTGCTTCTTTCACAAAAAAAATAAAATCAAATAACTTCATTAATAATTATTATCCGGTATTAATAAATAAAAACCCTACAAAAAATAATGTAAATCTAAATAAAAATATTATTGTAACAGGACCTAATGCATCTGGTAAAACAACTATTTTAAAAAGTGTTACTATCAATATAATACTAACTCAACAATTTGGGTGTGGTTTTTATGATATTGCACATTTTTGTCCTTATAAACATATTCACTGTTATTTAAATATTCCAGATACATCTGGTAGAGATAGTTTATTTCAAGCAGAAGCTAGACGATGTAAAGATATAATTCAAAGTATTCAAAATGGAGGAACACATTTTTGTATTTTTGATGAATTATATTCAGGTACTAATCCAGAAGAAGCTATAATAAGTGCTTCTGCATTTATGGAATATATTAATGGATTTAATAAAGTATCTTCTATGTTAACAACTCATTTTATTGAAGTATGTAAAAATTTAGATAAAAAAGAAAATGTTATCAATTATCATATGGAAACTATTAATAAAAACAATAATTTAATGTATACATATCATTTAAAAAAAGGAATTTCTGAAACTAAGGGAGGTATGAAAATTTTATATGATATGAATTATCCAAAAGAAATATTAGAAAAACATTTATAAGTTAACTTTACAGTAAGTAATATAATATTCGTTATTTAAAAAATTTAAATATATGTGCTTTTATTAATTATAATGGCTATAACAGATATATTAACTCCTAGTTTTTTATTATTTTTAGGAATAACATTATTAACAACCGGATTTATTATTGTTTATTTTGAAAGTAAGTTAAGAGAACAAAACCATAAAATAACAACTATGTTTAGTATTGTTTCTACTATGTCAGAAGAAATACAATTATTAAAAGGTAAATCACCATTTACCTCGTTTTATAATGGCAGTGAAAATAATTCAAATACCATTTTAGGAAATTTTTTAGAAAAAAATAATCACAACTTAATATTAGTTTCTGATGAAGAGGATAATGATGAAGATGAAGATGAAGACGAAGATGATGAGGATGAAGATGACGATGAAGATGATGACGAGGAAGATGATGAAGATTATGAATATGAAGATGAAATAAATAATAATAAATTAATTGTTTTCAAAGATATATCTGATATTAAAAACATTCAATTAGAAGAAGTAGAACAATTAAGTCAAGAAGAAGTAACAGAAAATATCAATGAAGATCTTTTAAATCAACTTGGAAATGAATTAACCGAATTAGAAGAAATGCAAAATGATATTAATAATATTTCAGAAAATGATTTTTCCAATATACCTTTTGATAATAAAGATATAGATATGTTAAAATCTATTCATATCCACGATTTAGAAGAATCAAAACAAATGGATATTACAAACTATAAAAAATTACCATTAAATAAATTAAGAGAACTTATTACAGAAAAAGGCATTATTAATGATGCAACTAAGTTGAAAAAACCTGAAATATATAAATTACTTGGAATAGAGTAGATTCTTTAAATTAAAAAAAATAATTATTTAAGTATTATAATATTGTTAAAAATATAATGTTATAATATTGTAATATGAGTTGGGCAACCTGTTATTCCGGATCAAATAATATTCATTTCAATTCTCCTCCTATTATGTCTGATGGAAGAAATTATGCTTCATGGCAACCTGAAGCTGTTATTAATAAAAGAATTCAACAAAAAGAAAATATTGTTAGCAATTGGCAATATAGACAATATATGCAAAATAACGGATTAGAAATTATGAAATATAATAATTTACAAGCGTGTTATGAATTAGGTATGAATCCGCACACTCAAACAGATAAAACACCTTCTAAAAATGTACCTTATTTATTTAAATCAACTTTTGATAATAGTCAACCTGGTTATGGATACAATAATAGCGATTTAAAGAATCCTTATTTATCAAGAGAACAAATGTATGCGAAATTGGGAACAACTACTTTTTATCCAACAAATTTTCCGAAGTAATTACATTTTATTTATTTTATATTTTTATTGCATAATAATAATAAAAATATACACTTAATTTATTTTAATTTTTATCAATGATAACTTTTTTACTTACATTAGAAATAATTTTATCATAATAAGTATCTTGACCACTCATACTTTGTGTTATAATGTAATTATATTGATCATTTTGTTTACTTTCTACATCTGTACAATTCGGATTTTCTTTTTTCCAATTATCAATATTACGAATATTATCAAAGTCAACCTTTTTAATTGCTTTAATTATAAGTGATTTATTTTCATCTTTTTCCCATTTATCAGAATCTTTTATATATAATACTTCTCTCTTGACATCACTACAATGAATTGGTCTTTCGTAAACACTTAATAATTTCAAATTGCGAATAAATAATTTACTAATACCTTCAACATATCCGTATGTACCTATATTATTTACATCTTGAACAGTATGTTTAATAGAACCTACAAAATCCATAATATTCATCGCATTTTTACATTTTTCATTTAAAAATATATTTAAATTAAAAGTATTATTATTATTACTATTATTCATAATATTTGTAATATTTGTATTATTATGATTCAAATTCTGTTCTATTAACTTTGCATTTTGTTCCATTAATTTATTGTTTTGTTCTATCAAAAAATCTTTTATTTCTTTATTTTCTTTAATCGTTTCCATAATTAATTGCAAAGCATTGCAATTTTCTTTTTCATTTAATAATATACATTTTTTCTTATGCCGCCACAACCCAGTTCTATCATTATACCTCTTACCACAAAGACATTCAAAACATATTATATTATTTTTCGGCGTATTTGTAGTTGCTAAATGTTGATTATAATGTTTCAAGGTAGATAAATGACGTTCAAAATCAGATTTTTTATACGTTTTAAAGTTACATTTTTCACAAAAAAAAATAGATTTTATTTTTATGGCGTTTTTTGTTGACATATATTTAATAAATAAAAATATTTATATTTATTTATTTATTTTATAAAATTGGCGTAAAATAGTGTAATGTAGTTGCTAATTATATATTACCATAATATTTTTTATTTATAAATTAAAATTAATACATACTTCATAACAATTAAATGTTTAAATATTACTGGCGTTTTTTTCAGTAACATAATAATTGCTAAAAGTTGCGAAATGTTGCTAAAATGTTGCTGAAAACGCCAAAAATGAATGAATGAAATATAATTTATTATTTTTATTTTTAAAAATTACAATAACAAATTTATAAAAGAAAATATGAAAACAAAAGCATTATCTAGCAAATTCACTTTTCGCGAATTTTTAATTTCAAAACTTTTTTACGGTTTTCAAAAATAGACATAAAAAATGTCTAATTTCAATTTCCCTTTTTGACTTTTGACTTTTTTATTTCATTGATTTATATATATTATTCGTTTTTTAACTTAAAGAATTGCATAATTATATAATAATTATTTTATAAAAAGTATTTAAAGATTACTATAATATTAGTATTGTGATAAATTAATTAATCACCTTTTTTCCATACAGCAAAACAATACTTTATGGTAATATTGAATTATGAAATAAATTTCATAGTAATTATTAATAGGAAATAGTAAATTACAAAAATAGTGGTCTTATAGTGTAATGGTTAGCACCAAGGACTTTGAATCCTTTAATCTGGGTTCGAATCCCAGTAAGACCTGATAAATATTATATATTATATTTTTTATAATATATAAAATAAAAATAATATATTACTATTACAAATGGCAGGAAGACCTAGAATTATTCGCAGTATTCAATCTTATGTTAATAAAATTGATAATACTACTTTTTCAGGATCAATGAAAATGGGAACCGGACCAAGTATAGGAGTAACGCGTAATTTTTGGCATAATTATAAAACAGAATGCAATCAAAAATCAAATGCAGTGAAAAAATCTTATTCAAATATGGTATTTTTAAATGTAAATTCAGTTCAAACACCTTTATCTTTCAGTTTTAATAGAGGACATTCTAATATAAAAAATTATAATAATAATTCGCATTTACAAGTAAATACTTTGACACCTAATTCAAATATAAATAAAAATACATTATCTATAAATTCAGAAGATGTATCTATTATTTTGGATCAACAAATTATATATGAGGATATATATCCAACTGCCAATGATGAGTATTATTCATCTGCAAACTTATAAATATTATATAAAATAATAATTTTTTATAATATGCAATAGTGTTAATTTCTATTTCTATATATCTATATGAAATAATTCATTCATTACATTATTAAAAAGATCTACATAATTACCTTTACATAAAGATAGAGTAACACCATGAGACATAGCTAATACTAATTGTAATTTTACAAAAGTATCACAAGGTTTAATTCCAAGCGATTTTAAATCACTTTCTTGAAAATAATTATTCATTTTTTTAAAAAATAAATACATTTTTGATTGATTTATTTCTTTTGACTCTCCTAATATGTTCGTAATTATTTCTTCTAATATTTTTACTATATTTTCATAATGATGTTTTGGTAAATTTTGTATTATTTCTATAGGCTCTAATATTCCACAATTTAAAATTCTTCTACTTGTTTCATATGGCGGAATATGAAACATCTCTATAAATATTTCCATAAAATTATTTTTTATTTTTTCATCTAATTCATAAATAATTCCAAAATCAATAACACCTATTTTATATTTATCTTTAGTAGGATCTATATTATTTTCCTTAATAAAAAGTATATTTCCTGCATGAAAATCTCCATGGGTTTTTCCATAAACCAAAAAAGTTACAATACCAAATTTTAAAACTATTTTAGAAAATGTTTCATAATCTTTTTCATCTATATCACGAATAGTTTTCCCATTTATAAAATCCATTAGTATAACATTTGAATACTTATTTGTTATTTCTGAATAAACACTGGGAATTACCACATATTTTAAATTTTTACATACGTTTTTCATTGAATTTGTATTTTCTACTTCTTTAATAAAATCAGTTTGATTTTTTATTATATTAATATTATTTCCAATAATAGATTTTAAATCAAAAGTTAAAAAAAATAAGAAATAATAAGAAATAAATTCTATTATTTTAACTAAAAATAATATATTATCTATTGCTTTTTCAAGTGTTTCTTCAATATTTTTTCTTTTTATTTTGAGTATTTTTTCGTGGTGTATCTCTTTGTCATCTAAAAAATGACATTTAAATATAAGTGAAATCATTCCTGAATTAATAGGAATATAACCATTTTCAAAAAATAATGAATACTCTATTTTTATCTTTTCTAATGTTTCATAATCTATATCTTTATCTGAATAAGGTGCATTATCAGTGAATTTTAATAAATAATTATTTAGTTCGTCATCAATTAAAGATTTATTTAATGCTAGTGCTTGAAACATTTTTACATATAGTATATTTTCCCTTGATAACTGTTGAGAGAAAGAAAGAATAAACTGAGAATAGTTTTTTGTATAAAGATAATAAATGAATTCACTAAAGAAAATAAATGTAATATTCCATAAAAAAGAAAGATTGGAAATGAACTTATTATGTTTATCCATTTATTTTATATGAATATTTTCTATAAATTGTTTTGTTCTTAAAATCATTTTACTAATAACCATTCCTATCATTTTTTCAACAAAAGAAGGTATTTCTTTTTCAGGTTTAAATATAATATCATATTTTAAGTATATTTTATGTTTATGTATAATTTCACAATCAAGTATAAAACATTCTAGCTGAAGTAACTCCAAATCTTCCTTTATAGAATCAGGTTTAATATCTATTGTTTTTGCATTGAATATTATTTGATTATTTTTATCTTGACGTGTCACTATCAAATGAGCATATTGTTGCGGAATTCCTAAATCTTCCAAAAAATGTTTAATAACAAGTATTATTACTGCTTCATTTTCATTTATTTTATTTAAATCTATTTTTTCATAAAGGTCACAGTTTATTTGATATACATATTTTATAAAGTCAAAATTAATTATGGAAGGTAAATCAATGTATGGATTTTCTATGAAAAAATCTAAAAAATAATGATTTTTTGCTTTTGTTTTAAATATTATTCCATCTTTTTTTAAAATAATATGTTCTGTCATAAAAATACAAAATAATTAATTCTATTTTCTTTAACATAAAACTTTAGAATGGAAAA
>Ga0209550_10002550_pt1 | contig 17498 bp, 15 predicted proteins | sample LauGreSuBDMM15SN_2_FD_187567 | JGI IMG/M metagenome (GOLD analysis project Ga0209550, IMG submission 187567) | Freshwater lake microbial communities from Lake Michigan, USA - Su13.BD.MM15.SN (SPAdes) (version 5) | ecosystem: Environmental > Aquatic > Freshwater > Lake | place: Lake Michigan...
AATTGCCTTTATTCGACAGTATGAATAGTATATGATTTTCCATCCATTTCGAAGCTATGCCCTGCCGTTTTTCCGTAAATTTTTGTCCCCAGTGGCGATTGTGGCGAAATGGCAAAAATCGTCTCTTGCTCCACCACGATCTTGGGCAAAGCCGTTGCTATAAACAACAGCAATTGATTGACGCGCACCACACTCCCCAAGCTAACAAGCTTGGCGTTTTCAGTTGGGTTTATCTTGGCCAGGATGGCTTTCTGTGCGTAAAATTCCAGTAACTTTTGGTTGCTTTTTTCTTGTTCCAAGTGCATCATAGACAAGGCGGTTTCGTGCTTGTCGCCGGCCGATCCTTTGGCATCATTTTGCGCATCAACGGTGAGCCCTCGAATAAAGTCGTTACAGGCGTCAATTTTATCTTGCACTTGTTGGGTGTAGCGAAAGTGAATTTCTTGCTTTAAATCCATGATTAGTGGGTTGCTCGAATAAGATGGGCAGTCAGCATCAATTAAAAATCAAATTTATACGAAGCTCCCGCTACTACTTGGAAACCTTGTACCGGATAATTAAACCAGCGCTCGTAATTTTGATTCAACACATTGTTCAATTTTAGAAAAGCGCCCCAGCGTTCGTTGTGTTTGTAATTGAGGTGAAAATTGGCATCTACATAACTTTTCAAAGTTTGGATATACTCAACCGCAACGAGGTTCCAAGGCATAACGATTTGGTTGCCTTGGGCATCTTTTCGTTCTCCTACAAAAAACAAATCGGTTCCGGCTGACCATTTGGGTAAAAAAGCAACCTCAGCATTGGCCTGCAATTCAATTTGTGGCAGATTCCAGGCATACGTTTGCGCAGTCATAACATACTTAGAAAGCGTGGCTTGAACGCCCACCGCAATGTCTTTGCTTAAATCTGATTGCAGGCCACCAGAAACTTGTATGGTTTTGACGTTGTCATACACCACCTCAAACGAATTTCCGAAGGTGTAAATTTCGTTATCTGCAGCATATTGTTTTAAATAATTACTGCGAAACAAGGCCTTATTGTTTTCTTGTTTGAGCGCCGCTTTCACATCATAACTCAAGTAGCTGGCCAATTTTCCTTTCAGTCCAGCAAACACATCAAATTGTTTGTTTGTTGGCGCGACAAACAACGTAGGCGAAACAAATGGGTTTACTTGCGCAAAACTGCGGTAGGTATTTTGTTGTAAATCGCCGTCAATGCCCGTATAGAAAACCATCAAATCACCCACAACTTTCAAGGAGGCGGCTACTTTAGGATAGAAAAAAAACTTTGATCCCTTAGCTTGTGTAGTTGCGTTGTAAAATCCTGCAGCGCCCAACGAAAAGGACCAATCGTCTTGTTGCATGGCAAAACTCGGTTGAACCCCTATGCTGGTGGACGAATAACTTGGCATGGGTGAATTATCAAAATTTTTGGCAAAGGAACCGTTTACATGATCGAGAATAATCGCTGTTTTAATTTCTTTGTCCGCTTGCATAAATACCAGATCGGGACGCAACTTAAATTGGATCTCCGACGAATTGTAGGCGTCCCAAAAACGACTGTATTCAATGCCTACTTTTTTGAGCATAAAATCGGTAAAACGCAGATTGGCTCCCAAATTAATGTGTTGAAAAGTCTGTGCTTTTGAAAATTTATCTCGTGGAATTCCTATCCAATCAATCAAGGATTCAGGCCCAAAATCAACGCCATACCAATGTTGTTTTTGCAGCTGATACCCCAACTTGGCATCCCAACTGTAGGTTTGTTTTTTGCTACCGTAGGTCACGTCAAAACCAGATTTTAAATACGAATCAGGTATGTCTATTCCTTTTATTCCGCCGGCCGACGACAAATGTTTGATGGCTGCATTGATAAAGTTGTGCGAATCAAAATCGTGTGTGAGGTACACATCAGCAAGCACGGTTCCATAGTTTCCAAATCCTAAACGGGCAAAATTTTCGAATAATTTTTCTGGAGCTGCTTTGTCTGCTTGCACCGCATTGCCTTTGGCTGGCACAAACGTAGAGGCTACGGGAAAGGAAAAAATAGTGTACTGAATGGGTGCTTTCTTTGAATTTTCTTCTTCGTCTATAGTGGGTATTTCTTTCACCTTAAACGCATCCGAAATAGTGGGCGTATACGGTTTTACCACACTGATTACTTCGGTGCCAATGCCATCTTTTTCTTGGGCATAAAATGAATTAGATCCCGCAACAAGTGCAACTAAAATAAGGAAATTTAGGTTGATTTTCATGTGATTTATTTTGGGATGAATTAATTTTTTATCGACGAATTGGTTTGGGATTCAGCTGATTTAATGGCAGCCAATTCCTTTTCGGCTTCTTGCACCACCTCTGGGAAAGCCACAAAATTTTTGGCAATACTTTCTAAAATGTAGGTGGCTTGAAAACTGTCTTTCAAGGCATAAAAATTCTTGGCCATCACAACCAAAGCTTTGGCTCCAAAGTATTTATAGCCCGAATACGCTTTGGTATACTGCTGAATTGCCAAATTTGAAGCCTCGTATTGGCCATCTTTGTGTTTAAAATACGCATCATAATACAATGCCTCGGCAGCCAATTCGCCTTTGGCCAAACTGAGTAATTTGGCATAAGCCACTCTGGCTTTAGCTTCGTCGTTTACTTCAAATGCCGAACGGGCAACGATTATTTGCGCATCCGATTTTACAGAACTGTCCATTTTGGGATTGGCTAATACCTTTTCTGCATAAATCACCGCATTGGGGTAGTCCTTTTGCTCGTAGTAGATTTTCATCAAGTTAGATTGAGCAAATACCACGTTTTGCGGGAAATCAGCTTCGGCTTCCAATCGCTTTAAAGTTGCAATGGCTGCAACAACTGCATCCGATTTCTTGATGTAAATTTCACCCAAACGCGCCAAGGCCTGTTCGGTATATTCGTTGCGCGGTTTGGCTGCCACAAATTCATAATGCGGAATTGCATTTTCGGTGAGGCGTTCGCCAAAATAGGCTTGCGCCAAATAAAAATTGGCTTTCAAGCTGTGAATGCCCGCAGGGAATTTGGCCACATAACTACTCAAGGCGGCAATGGCTTGCTTGCTGTCGTTTTGCAAATACTGTTTCTCAGCCGATTCATAGGTGTCGTTGTCTAAATCGGCATCCGTAATTTCTACAAAATCCAAGGTTTTCACCCAAGAGGCATAGTCGTCTACTTTTCCATTATCCACATAAATAAGTCGTGCGGTAGAAACGGCTTCTAAGGCCTCGGCTGATCGCGGGTAATCAGCAGCAATTTTTTTAAACTTAAGCAAAGCCTGGGCGTCTTTCTCTGCATTATAATACACCAAACCTTGTCGCAACAAAGCTTTTGAAGCATACGAACTCGACGGGTATTCGGCAATCAATTGCTCGTAGGCTTTGAGTGCCAAGTCGGTTTTTTTCTCGGTTACATAGGTGTTGCCCAATTCAAAATACACGTCATCGCGGTATTGCGATTTGGTATAAGCTAGTACAAACTTGGCTAATTCTTCTATTTTTCGGTCATTTTTAGATACAAAGCCATAACTAATTGCCTTTTGATAGGCGGCATAATCGGCGTCCAAGCCTTTAAACTCCATCACTTTATTGTAGGCATCCATGGCCGGCCAATATTTGGCAGTTACAAATCGGCAATCGGCCAAGCGCAAATAGGCGTCAATCAATCGCACTTTGTCGTCTTTAGCTACCGCAACATAGTTTTGAAAATAGGTAGCCGCTTGCTCGTATTCTTTGAGTTTAAAATAGACATACGCCAAATGATAGGCGCTGTTTTTGTATTCGGAAACAGTTTTGGCCTCTGGGAATGACTCAAATTGTTTAAAACTCAACAAGGCCTCTTGAAAATTATCGGTTACAAACTCAATTTCGGCTTTCCAAAAGGTAGCGCGTGCTGAATAAACAGGCGAGATTCCTGTTGCAATTGATTTTTCAAATAGGCGTTTGGCTTCCTGAAAATCCCCATCGGTATACTGTTGTAAACCGCAGTAAAAAGTTACTTTTTGGTAGACTTCTTTGGTGCCAAAACCAGTGTTTTTTTCCAACAATAACAAGGCTCCTTGGTAGTTTTTGGACGTCACATAGGAATCAACCAACAAAGTTTGAACCTCACCTACACTCGCTGAATTCGGGTATTTGCTGATAAACTGCTGCAACACATCGGGAACCGCTTGGTAGGAATTGCCAATATCATAACTCAAGCGGGCATAATTGAGATAGGCATCTTCTTGAATTTTGAGATCATAGATCAATTCGGAGGCATTTTTGAACGCATTCAAGGCTTGGGGTTTTTGGTCAAGTTTTAAATAACTTTCTCCCAAGTGGTAGTAGGCATTTTGTGCCACTGCATCTTTACTGTCTATGATTTTATTGAATTGGGCAATCGCATTGGCGTAATCCTGCTGTTTGTAGTAGGTGTAGCCCAGCTGATAGAAATCGGTATTGTTCCATTTGCCTTTTTTGCCGCGGTATTCTTTGAGGTGCGGCAAAGCCAAGTCGTATTGTTTTAAATTAAAATACGATTCTCCGGCAATTTTGTGCAACTGCGATTTTTCTACCGCCGTCGCGTTGGGCAAGGCAGAAAGCGCTAAGTCAATAGCAGCCTGAAATGCGCCTTGTTTAAACTGCATTTCGGCTTGGTAGTAGGATAATTTTTCTTTGTATTTCTCCTCGGTGGCTAGCTCTTTAAAATAGGCATTGGCTTGGGTAAAATCTTCGTTGTCATAGGCCATATAACCCAAGTAATATTTAGATTGGGTGCCATATTCTTTTGAATTGACACCTTTAGTAAAATAGCCAGCTGCTTCTTTTTTGGCGCCAGAAACAAATAAACAATACCCTTTCTCAAAATAAAAACGGGCCAGTTCATCGTAACTCAAATTGGATTCGTCTACGCGCTGAATCCACAACAAGGCAGGAGCATAAGCACCCGATTCAAAAAAATACTGGGCCACCTCAAAGTAGGCTTGGTTTTGTTTGGAGCTGCTGGGATAGTCGCGCACAAATTGTTCCATCAGCAAATCGGCATTGGGTTGTGACAGGCGAATGGCACAATGGGCAGCAAAATAAGCGCAATCGGCTTGCACTGCTGGTGTGCTGGTTTCGCGTTTTACTTGGTCAAACAACAACTGAGCGCTGGAATATTGTTTGTTTTTATACAATTCTACCGCACGTGTAAAATCGTCGAGTTCATGCGTATAAATCGCAGATTTTTGGGCCCACACTAAGGTGTTTTGAGCCAGTAAAAACAAAAGCAATAAGGGAATGATTTTTCGCATAGCAACTGGAGGTTAAAGTCTCAAATGTATTCTATTCTATACCCTATAACGAGTTGGGCCTTCCTTTTATTATGAACATTTTTTTTAACAATAAAAGGAATAAAATGAGTCGACAAAATTTATTTTGAAACCCGACGTTTAGGTAGTACTTTTACCCGGTAATCAAAACTACAACTATGTCAAATTCAGTCTTAAGCCTTCAGGATGTATGCATCTACCAAGAACAAAAAGTTATTTTGAGTGAGGTGAATCTCACGGTAAATCACGGAGAGTTCATTTACATCATCGGAAAAACCGGATCTGGAAAAAGTAGTTTAATGAAAACGCTTTATGCCGATTTACCACTCACCGAAGGCCAAGGCAGTATTGTATCGTATGATTTGCGCAACATCAAAGAAGATGACATTCCCTATTTGCGCAGAAAAATAGGCATTGTTTTTCAGGATTTTAAATTGTTGCCCGACCGGAGCATCAAAGAAAACATGCTGTTTGTGCTTAAAGCAACTGGCTGGACCTCAGAACCCGAAATGTTGGAAAAAATTGACGAAGTGTTGGCTAAAGTTGATTTGAATGCAATCGCCAACAAAATGCCGCACCAATTGTCGGGTGGAGAACAACAGCGTGTAGCCATTGCTCGTGCTTTGTTAAACGATCCCGAATTGATTTTGGCCGACGAACCCACCGGAAACTTAGATCCGCAAACCAGCGTAGAAGTGCTAGACGTGTTGCGCAAAATAAACGCCAACGGAAAAACCATCATCATGGCCACACACGATTATGCACTTTTAATGAAATTCCCGTCGAAAACACTGAAATGTGAAGACCAAAAAATATTTGAAGTAGTTCAGAAAAGCGTTTAACTCAACGCTTTTTTTGTATCCAATTTCCACAAAAATAGGCTGCCAAAATTAATGCCAGCGGATAAATCACCAGATGAAATCGATCGCCTTGGCTACACGAAACCCCCGATAAAACAACGGTATACAACAAAACTACACTGGTCATGACTGCTGTTTTTCCGGCGTGCTTGTATCGAACAATTGTATACAGGGCCAAAATCAATCCAATGCTGGTAAAAAATCGGTTTTGCCATTTAGAAACCGAAAACAACACCGATTTAGTGACCGAAAATGAAGGCCCTTGGTTGCGGTTTTCGCAATCTTGAATATACGGACTGCCCGAAATGGTATTGTCCCATACGTTAGAGCAATACGCTTTGAAAAGATTTAGGGTATTGTGGGTGAGTTGCTGTTTTAAATCGGCGGCGGCAATCACTTTGCGTTCGGGCAAGGAAAACTGATGCAAATAGGCGGCGCGTTCGTTATTGATTTGATGATACGGAACACCTTCTTGGTAGCAAACCGCTTTGGTGCACAAATAGTTGTGGTAGGTGATTCCGTCAATATAACTCAAGGTGGCATTTCCAAATTGGGCTTTCATCCCTGTGAGTTGGACAGCAATGAGTCCCAAGCTGCCATAAATTAACCAAGAAACCCTTGCTTTTCGCTGATTATAAATGATTTTGATGCAATATAAAAGTACCCCAATTGCCAAAAATTTGGAACCTGGTTTCACCAACATCGAAAACAACAACACGCTCAAACTCATGGCCAAAAAGGCATATTTTTGGGTGTTTTGGTAACGTAGCCAACCGTACACAAATACAAGCAGTAAACACGTATAGATATTTTCGGTAAGCAAATGAAAGCAAATAGTCGCTGGCCCCACGCAAAGCAAATACAACAATCCGGCATAAAAAGCCCATTTCTGATTCAGGATTGAACGGACAATGGCATAAATTAAAAGTGCCGAAATCAACCAACACGCTACATTCACATAAAAACTCCAACCAAAAATCGCAGTGCCATTAGCCCCAAACAAATAGGGCAAACCGCTGAAAAACGCCATGCCAATCGGACGGTAGCAATGGCCCCGTAGCTTTACAAATAAATCGGTAGCGGCATCAAAATAACTGAAGGAATCCGGGTAAATAAAAGTCTTATCGGAAAGTTGAAGCAGCACATTGAGCAGCGCAATCCAGGCAATTCCAAGAGCAATTATCAAAACGGGAAAGCGGTACTTGGAAATAAAATTGATCAGGTGGTTCATGCAAACAAATGTATCAATTTAATTGATTTTTGAAAATAGAACAGTAGTTTTGTGACCAAGCCTATTGCAATGAACACAACAACATTTACCACGCTTTCCATTATTATTCCCGTGTATAACGAGGGACCTACGGTGCATCTCATCCTCGATAAAGTCACGGCAGTAGTGCTTCCCGAGGGTATTCAAAAAGAAATTTTAGTCGTCAACGACTGCTCGACTGATGATACCGAAGCAGCCATTGCGCGGTACCAGGCAGCTCATCCTGAACAGCAACTTCAGTATGTTGCCCACGCAATAAACAAAGGAAAAGGGGCGGCCATTCACACCGGTATAAGCTTGGCAACTGGTCAATATACCTTAATTCAAGATGCCGATTTAGAATACGATCCCGAAGAATACACTATCCTACTAAAACCCGTCCTGGATGGTTTTGCCGATGTAGTTTACGGTTCTCGTTTTATGGGAGGCAATGCGCACCGGGTGTTGTTTTTTTGGCACACAATTGGCAATAAATTCCTCACGATTTTATCAAATGTGTTTACCAATTTGAATTTAACCGACATGGAAACCTGCTACAAATTGTTTAATACGGAAATGCTAAAATCACTTCAGTTAAAAGAAAAACGCTTTGGTTTTGAACCCGAAGTCACGGCCAAAATTGCCAAGATTAAAAAGGTTCGCATTTATGAGGTGGGCATTTCCTACTACGGCCGCACCTATGAGGAAGGAAAAAAAATCAATTGGAAAGATGGCTTTCGCGCCATTTACTGCATCATTCGCTACGGCTGTTGCTAATTAATCTGCCAGGAAATCTATAATTTTTTGAGCGTTTTTTTCATCCGACAAAAGGGTTTCGGCTACTTGTTGGCGCTGCTCTTGAATTTCGGGCGTGAAATCAACAAAACGTAATTCTTCAATAGCCGATTTAAATTCTTCTGGTGTCGAAGCTACGGTACACAAAGCCAAAATTTGTGGATCATCAACCATGTTTTTATTTATGAGGCAATGCCTGCTTTTAAACAACGAATTGATGGTTTTGAGTTTGGTCCCCGATTGCTGAAACGACAACATCACATTTACCTGGGCCGAGGCCAATAAAGTATCCAACTGATTTTGTGTGTTTAGGGCTACGTAGGTTATTGATGGTATACCTTTAATTAGTTTATTTACATAGCCCGCGGCTTTGCTAGATGCAATAACCAAATGATAATTGGGAATTTGGGCAAAGACATCAACCAAAAAAGCAACGGCTTTTCGGTTGTCAGACATGCGCAAATCGCCGTGGTAAAAAGCAAAATCACCAAAATCGGTAAGTTTTGAAAAACGGGAATTGCCATGAAAAACGGGCACATATTCCCCATTGCTAAACTGTTTTTGTATATAGGCCTGTTCGAAAAGCGACAAGGTAAACACGCGATCAAACTTTACCAAAACGGCTTGGTAGTCGGCATACTTTTTGGCTTCTCGTTGAAATAAGATTTTTTTAAAAAACCGGGTTTCACTTTGTGCCAAACCAGTGTAATAATTGGACTCGATGTTGTGCAAGCGCAGCATTTTTTTTCGGTTGGGAAAGGCATGTTGCTGCAACACAAAACTCGACTGCAGCCCTTCGCACAAAATTGGGGCGTCAATCGCCTCTAAATTTTGGACTAATTTTTTGCTGTACCGGCTCACCACCGAAAAAGGATAGCGCGAAAACAACTTGAAGAATTTAAATCGGCGCGGATACACATAAACAGCTTCGCATAGCGTATGCAAGGCGGTTAGGTCTGGTTCTTTTTCGTCGATAAAACAATGAAAATGGATTTTAGTCCCCAGTGCATGTAAGGCTTTTACTTTGTAGTACACATCAATTACGCCCCCGTAAACAGGCGGATACGGATTTTGAAAACAAATGATATGCAAGGTTTGAATGGCTTTCATAGGCTGCAAAAATAATATATTTGAACAAAGGAAACGACGAAACGAGTATATTTGGGCTTTAATCTTTTAGATGGCTTTTTTTTCTGTAATCATTCCGGTATACAACAAAGAACAGTTTTTGGTTCACACAATTAACAGCGTGTTGAATCAAAGCTTTACCGACTTTGAATTGTTGCTCATTGACGACGGATCTACCGATAACAGCCTAGCCCTACTCAATCAATATACCGACAAACGCATACGGCTCATTAGCCAAACCAACCAAGGCGTATCGGCTGCTCGAAACCTAGGAATTCAAGAAGCCAAGGCTCCGTACCTCGCTTTTTTGGATGCCGATGATTTGTGGGAATCCGATCACTTGGAAACCATGCACAACTACTGCATACAATTTCCTGACGAATCCCTTTTTAATACGGCCAAATGTATCGATACGGGCCATCAGCAAATTCCAGCACACTATGCATTTCCTAAAACAGCCGATTTTGAATTGGTTAATTTTTTTGAAGCCAGCGGCATCGAACCAGTCCTTTGGACCTCGAGTGTAGTAATTAAAAAAACAGCTTTGGAACAAGTGGGCGTTTTTGATGCTGGAATCAAAAGCGGGCAAGACTTGGATTTATGGATTCGAATGGGGATGCATTTTCAAGTCGTGTTCATTTGGCAACGAACGGCACGCTATACCTTTGATGCCCAAAGTTTATCCAAACAAACGGATTTGACGCCCAAAAAAATGAACTTCTCAACTTATGCAGCTTGGGAAATAAAAAATCCTGCACTCAAACGCTATTTGGATTGGAATCGCTATTCCTTGGGAATCAAATCTAAATTGCGCGGCGATTGGGCGTATTACCAAGAAATGAAAAAGGGAATTGCGTTTGAAAACTTATCAATCAAAAAACGCGTCTTGTTTGCGCTTCCAGCTTGGTTTTTGCGCGGATTAGTTAGATTACAACCACTTTTGATTGCCTTAGGATTGCGCCGCACTTTGTTTAAATAACTCAAATTCGGCATAGGTGCGAATGTAATCGGCTTCGTCAAATTCACCAGAGGCCAAAACCAAACAAACGGATCCCGACGAAAAACTGTGCAATTCGCGCCAAATTCCGGTGGGAATTAACAAACCCGTATTGGGCAACGACAATCGAACCGTTTTTTCATCCTGACCATCCTTCAATAACACTTCAAAACTGCCACTCAAAGCAATTAATACTTCTGATTGATGAATGTGGGCATGTCCTCCTCGCGCTGCACCGCTGGGTACATCATACAAATAATATACGCGTTTGAGCGCAAAAGGCACCGTATTTCCCTCTACCACCGAAAGATTGCCTCGGGTATCGTGAATTTTGGGGATATCGAGCAGTTGAACCTGATTAATCGTGTTTTTCATAACTAGTTTGTAACAAGTTGTTCCAAGCTGAACAGATGGAATCCAAAGATAAATGTTCTATGCTTTTTTGGGCATTCTTTTTGCAATTTTCATACAAAGCCTCATTTGTGTTGAGCTCATGCAGTGCATCGGCCAAGGCTTGCACGTTGTGATTGGGTACTAAAATTCCGTTTTCGCCCGATTGAATTAATTCGGAGGGTCCAGACAGGCAATCAACCGAAACAACTGGAACGCCTAGAGCCAAAGATTCTACGATGGACATTGGAAAGCCCTCATAATGACTCGTTAGTAAGGTAAATTTGGCTTGTTGTATCACAGCAAATGGTTCAGATTGAAAAGGCAAAATCTCAACAAAGTTGGTGAGCTGTAATTGATTTATTTGCTCCAAAATAAATGCAGCATCGGGTCCGTCGCCCATGATTTTGAGTTGAACCCCGGCATCAGTAAGTCCTGATTTTTTGTAGGACTGAAGCAATAAACTGAAATTTTTAACGCTATTGTCTAAGCGCCCAAAAAACAAAATATAAGGTTCTCTTTCAGTTGTTGGAACAGCTTGAAATTCCGTGAAATCGGGAATGCTATTGTAAATGGTTTGCACCTTTTTAAATCCATACTTGCGCTTAATTTCTTTTGCAATCGCTAGGGAAACGGCTACAAATTGGGTGTTTTTGGAATATAAAAAATGAGCCAAGTGGGGCGATTTTGGCAAATAGTTTTCGAGTTTGAAACTGTGTATCAAGTAGATTAATCGACGATTTTGGTAAACCCAACTGTAGATTACTTCTTTCCAAAAAACGGGGCGCGTTCGGTTGTCAATCACGAGGGAAATCTGTTGAGATTGGAGGTACTGTTTGAGCTTGATGGCCTTGTATATTCTGCGCAGCCACCCGCGTTGTTTAACTTCAATTCCCAAATTGTACAACTGGCCTGCATAGGCGTAATCAATGGCGTTGTTGATGCTAATCAGATGGACTTCAACTCCCAACTGGCTGAACATTACACTCAAGTTAGCGGCCACGCGTTCGGCCCCGCCCTGCGCTAAGCTGGTGGTTACGATTGCTATTTTCTGAGGAGCAGTAGCCATTGTTGGGGATTTGTAAATATATTTGCCAAATATACTAATATATGAACATCTTACTCATTGGCGAATACAGCAGGTTGCACAATTCCTTGAAGGAAGGCCTTCAGGCGTTGGGACACACCGTCGTTCACTTGGGTTTTCAGGACGGATTTAAACACTATCCGGTTGAATTGGCACTCGAGAAAAAATGGGACCAAGGTTGGCGCAAGAAATGCAAGGTTGCGCTGTTCAAACTCAGCGGATTTGACATCAGTTCGCACCTCACCTATCGGCAATTTGTAAAGCTGCAGTCGCAATGCCAGGACTTTGATGTGGTGCAACTCATTAACGAAAACAGTTTTTATTGCCAACCCAAAACCGAACAAAAGATTCTTTCGTACCTCTTTGCCCACAACAAAAAAGTGTTTCTGTTGAGTTGTGGCGATGATTTTATCAACGTGCACTATTGCTTTGCAAATCCAAGCTATAAATCGGCAGCACAACCCTATTTGGCAGGAAAAATAAGCGACAAAGCCTTTACTGGCGTTTTGAAATTTAGACAACAAAGCTTCAAAAAATTGCACGACTATTTGTACCAACACATCCAGGGCGTAATCGCTACCGACATGGACTATCACCTTCCTTTGCTAGGGCATTCAAGGTATTTAGGTTTACACCCCAATCCGGTAAATGTAGACCAACTAGATTTTCAGCCGTTGGCCATGCAGGATAAAATAGTCATCTTCATGGGAATCAACACCCTGAGCTATTACAAAAAAGGATTGGATGCATTTGAAACTGCATTAGCAATCATCGAACAAAAATACCCCGAGCAGGTGGAAATTTGTGTAACCACCAATTTGCCCTACGCCGAATACATTACGCAATATAACAAGGCCCATATTATTCTGGATCAGGCCTATGCGCACGACCAAGGCTACAATGCCCTAGAAGCGATGGCCAAAGGAAAAGTAGTTTTTACGGGTGCCGAACACGAATTTCTACAGTATTATCAACTCACCAAAGCAGTCAATTGCAACGCAACAGCCAATGTAGATCAACTTGTAGAAGCCATTTCTTATCTAATTGAACATCCTGCCGAACTAGTGGCTATTGGGGAACGGGCGAGAAAATTTATCGAAAAAGAACACCACTACCAGCAAATCGCTGGGCGCTATGTAGCCACTTGGCAGAATACAACTCGCAACTTATTCGTAGGGAACTAAGCTGGGTTTACCAATTTCATAACTGGGCAAACCAAAATCGGTGCTTTTGAAGGTATTGGTTTTAAACACCTCATTCGAATCAAATGGCGTATCCGGATAATACGAAAACGAAAACTGAAAGGAGCTAAACGCCAAATAATCGTTGGTCACAATCAAGCCAATGCCAATGTGCTGATATAATTTGTTGTTAATAAAACCTTGTTTTTCGTTTCCCAAAATCCCCAACGTATACCCCAAATAGGGATTCAATCGGAAGCCATAGACGTTCCAGGGCGAATACCCTTGGGTTTGCATGGCTAATCTAATTTTTTTGGTACCAATTAAATTGTAGGATTCAAAGCCTTGAATACCGTTTTCACCATTCAGGTTCAGGCGGTCATAAAGGGTGTTTAGTCGATCATTGCCCACTACCAATTGCGGTTTGATAAATTGTCTAAACTTCCAGCGACCATTGCCCATTAAGGGTGTAAAATAGGTGGCACTCACCTTAAAGGTAGAACGCTCCTGCTTGCCTTGATAAAAAAAAGAACCGTATTCTATATCGGCACCAAAATAGCCAGCATGAAAATACTTTCCTATCGCTATGCGCGTGCCCAAATAGTTGTTCCAACGCGCATTTTTCAATTCGTAGCCGCCGGTAATATTGAACACAAAACCCGAAGCAACATCTTCTTGGATATTAAAATTCAACACATTAACATCTTCGGTATATTTTCGGGTAGAAATTCCCATGCTCAGTAAATACATTTTTTGATCGGAATAATACTGCAAAGGATCAAACTGATTGGGAAGTAATTTCATGTAGCGGCGTTGCATTATTCGCGCGCTGCTAATAAAATTGGTGGCCCGCTGATCTTGCTCGTTTCCGTTCATAATTTTGAACGAATGACCCAACCAAACATCCCGTGTAGAAAAGATATAAAATTCAAATTCATTTACGGACAAGGGAGAATAAATGTATTGTTTTTTTAGCTCCTGATCTACGTAAAATCCGCCTGCCCATTTGGTGTAGGGAGAGAAAAACGTGCGTTCTACGTTGATAAATTTTCGGTAACTACCATCTACATCCACATCATAATTCAGCTCCGTTTTGATGTAGGTGTTAAAGAAATTGGGGAAGGTATAATTGGCACTGTAGGCCGTTTTGTTGTAAAAAATACTCTTTTTTACGGTAGCGCTCAATTCGTGGCCAGTTCCTATAAAATTGCGTTCGGATAATCGGAAGCGAGAGGTGTTGGCATTGGTATTAAAATCGGGCACCAAACTCCAGGAATCAAGTACCTTAATGTATACATCGACCGAATCAGAAGTAGCGCTTACCGGTTTGGGCGTAACCAACACTCGACGAATATAGCGCTGAGCACGCAGCAAACGTTTGGTTTCGATGAGCATCAACGTATCTAATGGTTTATTTTTCTTAATGAGCAACAAATTGCGAATAGTGAAATTTTGCGTTTTGTTGTGCAAAGCATTTCCCAATTTGTACCCAAATTTATCTTCCTTGTTTACCGTATCCAATTCGCTGTAGCCAAATGGATCGTAGGTGGTAATGTCAATGTTTCTGATAATTTTATTGTGGCAATAGCCGTACCTGTTTTTGGGCGGTGCTACTGCTGCGGTTGTTGCTTTGGGTGTGGTGAGCGGATCAAAAATTGCCTTTTTGACGAGTCGCGCCAATTTGCTTCGCTCGGAGTAGCTCGAGATGTTTTTATACAGTTTGGTGTCTTCTATTTTCTTGGGCGTATTCACAGAATCTTGCTGCGCATAACTACTCCAATAGCCGGTTTGCAGCAAGATCACGAGTAGAATGTACCGAAGTTTTAGCATGACGTCAACCAACTAAGTTGTTATTTTTTTGATTTCACAAAGGCGTTTTCGTAACACGAAATCCATTGCTCCAAAGACATTTTGGTTGCCAATTTTCCAATTAATTCAAAGGGAATGTCATCCATTTTCTTAAACCGCACACAACTTTTGCCCATGTCTAATTTGCTAGAACTCGTTTTGGCGTATTCAGTGGTAAACCAATCCATAATCGATTGATCGGCATACATGCCCATGTGGTACAAGGCAATGAAGTTTTTTTGGGAAGCAATGTTCAAAAAAGGCAAAGGCAATTTGGCATTGCAATGATACCCTTTTGGGTACAAACTGTGCGGCACCACATACCCAATCATGCCATAGGACATTTCTTCCTGAAAACCGGCTGGTAAATGTTGGCTAATTTGCTCCCGCAAGCGCTGTATAGCCGTTTTTCTATCGGCTGGCAATTCGGCCATATAGGCCTCAACGGTAGTTTCTTTGGATTGCATAACAAAAAATTTGTGGTAAAAATAAGGCTAAAATACTTGCATATACTTTTGAATTAAGCTAAAATAAGTACTTTAGTAGCTGAATCAAATTTATTTAGCGTGCGAACTACACTTTACCTCTTTCTGCTCATCAGCCTTGTTTTTACTGCCCAAGGACAAAAAATCAAAAACCAGAAAAAATCACTTATTCCTTATCTGAATTCAATTACGGCCAAGGACCTAAAAACCCATTTATTGGTGGTGGCATCTGATGAAATGGAGGGCCGAGAAACAGGAAGTGCCGGACAAAAAAAGGCAGGAAATTACTTGATTGCACACTATCAAAACAATACTATTCCCTTTCCAACGGGTGCAGAATCCTATTATCAGCCTGTTCCTGCTAGCTTTTTGAATGCCAAACGAAACGAGAATTTACCCGATTCGGAGAACATTTGGGCGTTCATTAAAGGATCAGAAAAACCAGATGAAATTGTGGTGATTTCGGCCCATTATGACCATGTGGGTGTAAAGAATGGCGAAGTATACAACGGCGCCGACGACGACGGTTCGGGAACGGTCGCTTTATTAGAAATTGCCCAAGCCTTTCAACTGGCTCAAGCTGCCGGCCAAGGTCCTAAGCGCTCGATCTTGATTTTGCACGTGACCGGCGAAGAACACGGCTTGCACGGTTCGCGCTATTATTCAGAAAATCCTTTGTTTCCATTAGCCAATACCGTTGCCGATGTGAACATCGACATGATTGGTCGCCGCGACGAAAAACACGCCAATTCCAACGACTACATTTATTTAATTGGCTCCGATTACCTCTCTTCTGATTTACATGCCATTTGCGAAAAAGCCAATGCCGACTATGTGCACACCAACATTGATTACACCTTTAACGACAAAAACGATCCGAATCGCTTTTACTACCGCTCCGATCATTACAATTTTGCCAAACACAACATTCCCTCGGTATTTTTATTCAATGGTGTTCACGCCGATTACCACCAAGCCTCTGACGAAGTCGATAAAATAGAATTTGACGCCCTGGCCAAACGCACCCAATTGGCCTTTGCTATTGCTTGGGAAATCGCGAACCGGGAGGAGAAGTTGAAGGTGGATAAGATTTGATTAACGAATAACGATTTTTGATTTTTGATTTTTGATTTGGTTTTCTTAGAACCGTCTCTTATCCCATATATTACAATCTCTCATCCAGAAAATCTGTGTATTCGTGGCTAAAAGCTGACAGCTGAAAGCTATCTGCTAAAACAAAAAAAGCCCCAAGAAAACTTGGAGCTTTTGAAAAATTGGGTGGCTGACCGGGCTCGAACCGGCGACCCGCGGCACCACAAACCACTACTCTAACCAACTGAGCTACAACCACCATTTTTACGAGCGCAAATGTATTGTAAAACTTTTACGTAAACAAAGAAAAAGCCAATATTTTTACTTCAAATCGGCTAAACTATTGACGGCCAAACACCTTTCTACCGTGAAGCCTTCTGCGTGCTCAACGCCTATCAATCGGCCTAAATCGCGCGCACGATAGGTAATGCTGTCACTAAAATTTACCGACGAGATGGGCGTTTCTGGTTCATCGGCATTGGGGTTGAAAAATTGGGATGTATAGGCCTGAACTGCACTAACTTTTTGTGTAATAAATCCACTAATGTCTACTGCAAAATGGGGTTCTATATTTTCCCATTGAATATAATGGTACACCCGTTTCGGTCGCCAAGCTTTTTGGGCTTGTCCGTCGTATTCGGTTTCTATTTTAATTAGTCCTGATAAAAAACAGGCATCCGAAACCAATTGACTGCCCTTGCCGTGATCGATGTGGCGGTCTTTGATGGCATTGCACAACACGATTTCTGGCTGGTATTTGCGAATCATCTTGATAATTTCAAGCTGATGGGCTTCATCATTCCCAAAAAAACCGTCGCGAAAATTCAAATTCTCCCGCAATTCAACACCCATGGCTTCGGCTCCTTTTTGAGCCTCGGCATCCCGGATGGGCACAGAACCACGCGTTCCCAATTCGCCGCGGGTAAGATCAATAATGGCAACTTTTTTTCCTAAAGAAACTTCTTTGGCCAAGGTGCCGCCACAACCCAATTCGACATCGTCGGGATGCGCACCAAAGGCGAGTATATCTACTTTCATCATAATATAATTAGTACGCGAGTACTTGTTTCATGGTT
>Ga0209550_10002551_pt1 | contig 17492 bp, 9 predicted proteins | sample LauGreSuBDMM15SN_2_FD_187567 | JGI IMG/M metagenome (GOLD analysis project Ga0209550, IMG submission 187567) | Freshwater lake microbial communities from Lake Michigan, USA - Su13.BD.MM15.SN (SPAdes) (version 5) | ecosystem: Environmental > Aquatic > Freshwater > Lake | place: Lake Michigan, USA...
GGCATGGCAAACGTTGTTTTAATGAAGATAATGCAGTTTAGAAAATCGTTTCAATTCTATTTAAAAAAATTAGCTTGATCCAGGATGTCTTGCGGGAGGGCTACAAACGCCCTTCCCTACACTTTCGTTAGCTGATTGGATTACTTTCAGTGATCCAGGATGTCTTGCGGGGGGCTACAAACGCCCTTCCCTCCACTTTCGTAAGCTGATTGGATTACTTTCAGTGATCCAGGATGTCTTGCGGGGGGGGCTACAAACAAACAGTCCCGCCTTGCTTCGCAAGGCACGGGGCTTTTTTCTGTCCGCTCACCGAAGCAAGCTTCGTTCGCGTCCACAAAAAAGCCCCGCACTTCGTGCGGGACTTTTTTGTTTGTGCCCAAGACTGGATTCGAACCAGCACGCCGTTTCCAGCGCTACCACCTCAAGGTAGTGCGTCTACCAATTTCGCCACCTGGGCCCGAGGGACGACAAATTTATGTAAAAATCAAGACATGAAAAAATGGAGTGGCTATTTTTAGGCAGATAGAACCTAAATTTGTTGAATACATGCAATCACCTGATTCTCATCCAAAACTTGCGGTTGTTATCCTCAACTGGAATGGCAAACACTATCTTGAACAATTCCTGCCCTTTGTTTGCGCTTCTACTTATCCCAACATCATTGTTTACCTGGCAGACAATGCTTCTACAGATGGGTCTGTTGATTGGACAGCATCTCAATACCCTTCTATTAAAATCATTCGGAATTCCTCCAATGAAGGATTTGCGGGTGGATACAACAGAGCCCTCAAGCATGTTGAAGAGGAATTTATGGTGCTCCTGAACTCTGACATTGAGGTTAGCCCCGGATGGATTGAGCCCATCATGCACATGTTCATGGAAAAACCGGATGTTGTTGCCATCCAACCCAAAATATTGGATTACAACAACAAGGAAAGATTTGAATATGCGGGTGCAGCAGGTGGTTGGATAGACAGATTTGGGTATCCATTTTCTAAAGGAAGGGTATTTGATGTCCTGGAAAAAGACGAGCACCAATACGATAAACCAGCACCCATTTTTTGGGCATCCGGCGCCTCATTGTTTATCCGTCATTCCGCATTTGACGCAGTTGGCGGATTTGATGGTTACTTTTTTGCGCACCAGGAAGAGATTGACCTTTGCTGGAGGTTACAACTGGCCGGCCACCGGATCATGTCTTGCCCAGCATCCATCATCTACCATATTGGTGGTGGAACCCTTGCCAAAAACAATCCCAAGAAAATCTACCTTAATTTCAGGAACAACCTGATCATGCTTTGGAAAAACCTCGAGGGAATAGATGCTTTCATGACGGTAAGTTTTCGTTTCCTGCTGGATGCCATCAGCGCATGGAAAAACCTTCTGTCAGGACAGTCTTATTTTTTTACGGCTGTCATGAAAGCACATTTTGGCTTTTTCAGCTGGCTGCTTGTCAACCAGAAAAAAAGTATTTTTCCTTCGAAAAGAATAGCAAAACCCGCTGGAAGATACATGGGTAGTGTGGTTTGGCAACATTTTGCAAAAGGCAAAAACAGGTTTTCAGAAATTGTTGAAAACTGCAGTTGAAAAATAAACTTGATTCCTTATTTTTGCCGAGCAAAAGAAAAATATGCAACAGAATACAACTGACATCGCTGAAAAGAAAGACTTTGGCAGAAACTGGGTAATCTCTTCCAGATTCCTGTTTCACGTCCAGCTCTTCGCCTTTATGGCTTTTGTACTGGGTGGATGCTATGGCTTGTACAGCATGCGCTACAAAGGAAAACCCAAAGTGGAAGTTCCTGAAAGCACCCAGTACACACCCAAATACAAATAAGAATTTTCTTTTTAAATTAAGATGTTATTCTTACTTTTGCACCCCCTATGTTCTTACACACAATGCGGAAGTAGCTCAGCTGGTAGAGCACAACCTTGCCAAGGTTGGGGTCGCGGGTTCGAATCTCGTCTTCCGCTCACAAAAATTCCATCTATGATGGAATTTTTAGTTTAAGTTCGTTTGTTCCTTCATGCATTTCGCATGCCTCGGTGGTGGAATTGGTAGACACGCAGGACTTAAAATCCTGTTCGCCGAAAAAGCGAGTGCGGGTTCGATTCCCGCCCGAGGCACTTAAAAAATACCCGCTACGGGTTTCTTATTGGGCGATTTGTTTTTTCCCCAATGCAAGTTCAGCAGCAACCGCAAAGACCACCACTGCAATAGCCCCGATGGCATTGAGCCATAACCATCCGATGTTGGTAAACGCATACATGGAAATCACAACAATTTCTCCAAGGATGGCTGCATAAAAAACAGCATTCCCCTGTACTTTTTTAAGGTAAAAAGCAACAAGGAAAATACCCAGCATCACGCCATAAAACCAGGAGCCCAGGATATTTACCGCTTCAATCAGGCTACCCAGATTGGTGGCAAACTGGGCAAAAATGATGCAGAATATTCCCCAAAAAAGGGTGTACATGCGAGACAACTTGAAGGCTTCTGCTTCGGAAGGATTTGCATTGATGTATTGTTTGTGAAAATCGATCAGGGTTGATGCCGAAAGTGAGTTCAGGGCTGCAGAAATGCTGCCCCATGCTGCAAGAAAAATCACTGCAATCAGCAGTCCTATCAATCCTTTGGGCATATGGTCCATGACAAACCGAATGAACACATAGTTGGTATCGGCATTCTCTACAAGAATTCCGGACTCTTTTACCATTTTTTTGACCCTGAGGCGAAGGCCAGATTCTTTTTGCTGAATACCGTGCAAGGCAGCCGAATAAACAGCCTGCTCCTCCCCTTTTATGTCGTTCAACAAAGCTTGCTTCTCCAATGAAATAACCTTGTGCTCCTGCTCCAGCGCAACCACCTGGTCATGGTAGGCCGTTGTTTTCAACTTGTCAATGGCCAGTTGATTGAAAAAGAGCGGAGAAGGGTTGAACATATAGAATACAAAAACAAGAACACCAATAAAGAGGATAAAAAACTGCATCGGGATTTTTACAATTCCATTCATGATCAGGGCAATGCGGCTCTCCTTGATGGAACTGCCAGACAAGTACCGGCCCACCTGGCTTTGGTCTGTACCAAAATAGGAAAGTGCCAAAAAGAAACCCCCAATCACCCCACTGATGATGTTGAACCGATCAGACCAATCAAATCCCTGATCAGTCATTCCTGTGGTGATCACATTCATTTTACCGAGGTCTTGGCCTATGGAAATGGCTTCACCCAAGCCAATTCCCTGGGGCATCATATCAATCAGCAAATAGGCTGCAAGAAAAAGCCCTGAAAAAATGATGACCAATTGCAGTTGTTGCGTATAGGCTACTGCCCTGGCTCCTCCGCTGATGCTGTACAAGATTACAATTCCACCCATCAAAACATTGGTAATATAGATGTTCCAGCCCAGTACGGAAGACAAGATGATGGCAGGTGCGTAGATGCTGATGCCGGTAGACAATCCCCTTGACAACAGAAAAAGAAAAGCAGTGAAAGAACGGGTCTTTTTATCAAACCGCTTTTCAAGGAATTCATAAGCGGTGTATACATTGAGTTTGTGAAAGATGGGAACAAAAGTGATGCACAATACCAGCATCGCGAGTGGCAATCCAAAATAATATTGTACAAACCGCATGCCATCTGAATACGCCTGTCCTGGACCAGATAAAAAAGTAACTGCACTGGCCTGGGTACCAATCACGCTGAGCATCACCATGTACCAACGCAGCTGCTTGCTGCTTCTGAAATAGCCATCAATATCTTTGGTGGTTCGGCCTTTGTAAACACCATACAATACCACCAAAACAATGGTGAGTACAAGTACTGACCAGTCTACAACACTCATCTTTTGTCCCTTTTGTAGATGATGGCGGCCACCAGGATTCCGATCAACAATCCCAATGCAATTTTTTTCCTGACCAAAGCGATCAAAAGGCCCAGACCCAATCCAACCACCATGGCAAAAACAGGAGACCGTCTTTTGTTATTTTGAGCCATTGATTTTTTTATTGGGATTGGAAATGATGTTGGCAAACAAGCGGAATGCACCAGGAACGCCTGCGGGGAGTTCCCTGAAAAACACAAGGCCGGTATAAATGTACCTGCCCTTTCCTTCATTTCTCACGATCAGGCTTCCATTGAGATCGGCCTCACCCTGGTCATGCATGGATAGCACGGCCCTGTAATCTGTAGAGAAATTTTCTGCATAATAAATACCCCGCTCCTGTATCCATCCCGAAAAATCATTTTTGGTGATCTTGTTGGGGAAATTCAGCAGTGGGTCATTCTCATCCAAGAAAACTACATCGGCATCCTCTTCTGTTGTGCGTCCACGGGAAATCGTAAATGGCTTGGGACCCATCATTGTTTTTTGCATAGGGCCGGCAAAACTATTGGTATTGTACTGCACCACGAGGTTGCCACCACTGGACACATAGTCCGTCAGGATGGCATGTTTTCCAGTCATCCATTCGTTCACATTGTAGGCCCTAACACCGACCACCACTGCATCAAACTGGTTCAGTTTGCCTTGGTTGATATCATTTCTTCCCAACTCTGTTACATCATATCCCATCATCCTGATCATGTCTGGCAGCTTGTCTCCTGCACCGGTAATATAGCCGATGCGCTTACCCGTGGTCTTCAAGTCTTTGGGCAGGTCAAATTTGACAAGGTTGCTGAAATACGTAAGCGTTGGGATATGCTCGTAAGCAATTGTTTCCATTTTTTTATCCGCTGCCGGAGAGGCCGGGAGTACATAGACAGGGTGAAAGAATTCTCCCTTGGCAGGATCAACCACCCGGTACCGAACAGGTATTTCAAAACGGATGGATTCTCCCATGATATTCAATGATGCATTGACAGTGAATGAAGGTTTATTTTCAGGCATGCCAATCAGCAGCTGATCATCCACATTAAAATGGCCTGCTTCCATTGCCTTTTCCAGCCAATAGGGCTGTGATATTTTTTTGGTTGTGGGTACTGGAACATAAAAACTGTTTGTCCAGTTGATATTTTTTTTCAATCCTATGCCCTGACCAACCTTTGTATTTTCAAAACTGATTTCACCAATATTGATTTCAGCACCAGCGCGGTTGTTGAACAAAACATTCACCCTGATGGAATCCCCTTGTTTAACCAATGATCGGTCTGCCAAAGCTTCCAGGTGCAATCCAGCGGCAAGCTGAATGACCCTGTCTATCTCTCCTAATTTTATCCTTTTCCAATGGGCATCACCAATGGCCTGGATGGCTTTTCTGACAGCAATCAATTGGGGCAAGGAAGCTGAAGGGTCATTCACGGAATAGGTTTCCACCAATTGATTGACCAGTGCATTCACAACCGATCCACCGTCTACCCGAGACCAGCTGCAGTCTACACCATCCATCGGATCCTTCTCTGCTTTTTCGCCAAGCGTATGGATAAAATACTCTGTAGCAGATCCCCTTGTAGATGCAGAACCAAATCCCTGGCTGCGGTGCTGGCTTCTGCCTTCAGCCGCAATTTCACCAATGCTTTTTCCCAACAAGGGAATATAGCTTCCTGCATCAATCTTGAGCTGGTTTTCGGCAGTTGTATTGGAAGAGCCAAAACTGAATGTATTCCACATGATGCGCTTGGCCTTCCATGGGCCAACGCCTGATTTGAATTGCTCAGGAAACATCTTTGGGTCAGCAGCAGCAACAAAGGCTTCTCGGGCGATGACGGCTGATCCGGAGTGGTGTCCGTGCCCTGCCCTGCTGTCTTCCGGAAACCTGGTGATGATGACATCCGGTTTAAAATTACGGATCACCCACACTGCATCGGCCAATACTTTTTGTTTGTCCCACATGGTCAATGCCTCTTCGGTTCTTTTTGAAAACCCAAAATCATAGGCACGGGTAAAAAACTGCTCTGCACCATCCACCCTTCTGGCAGCAAGCAGTTCCTGGGTTCTGATCAATCCCAGCTCAATGCCTTGCTCATCCCCTATCAGGTTCTGCCCGCCATCTCCGCGGGTCATGGCGAGATAGGCTGTTTTGTAATTCCGATCCCTTGCCATATAGGCCAGCAATCGGGTGTTCTCATCGTCCGGATGGGCGGCGATGTACATGACCGTGCCCAGCACATTCAACCGTTTCATCGCATGGAGGATTTCACTGCTGCTGGCAGCCACCTGCTTTTGTGCCGTAGCACCAAAATGAACACTGAAAAACAACACGATAACAAACAACAACCTTGGTGCCGAAAGGGAGCGTATGGTAAATATTTTCATTAGAATAGAAGCTTGATTAAGTGAATAAAAATAATCAAATAGGTTTTAAGAACTGAGACAGATGCCATATTCTTTTAAAATGATTTCTATCTTTATGGAATGAAAAAGATTTCCACCCGTTTGCACACTGCCCATCTGTTGATGGCGTTAACCTTGGTCTTGTTGTCTTGCATGGCTTCAGCACAGGTCAATCCCTATCAGTACACCATCAACAAAATGGCCAATGGCAGCAAGGGAGCGGTTTCATCGGCCCACCCCCTGGCCAGCCAGGTGGGTCTGGAAATCCTCAAAAAAGGGGGAAATGCATTTGATGCCGCCATCGCCACACAATTGGCCTTGGCAGTAGTTTATCCTGGCGCAGGCAATATCGGCGGCGGCGGATTCCTCGTTGCTTATACAAACAAGGGGAAAGCCATTTCCATTGATTACAGGGAAAAGGCCCCTGGTAGCGCAACGCGAGACATGTACCTCGACAAGGATGGCAATCCTTTGCTGAACCTCAGCCAAAACGGGCATCTTGCCAGTGGCGTGCCGGGAACGGTTGCGGGGCTTTTTACTTCACATAAATATGGTAAACTTGGGTTTGTTGCCCTTATACAACCTGCCATCGAACTCGCTGAAAAAGGATTTGTAATCACTGCCGCTGAAGCAAGGTCTTTGAATGGGAGCAAATCAGCATTTAAAAAATACAATACAATTCGTCCTGTATTTGTAAAAGAAAATGCCTGGAAAGCAGGCGATACGCTGGTGCAGAAAGACCTGGCTGCAACCCTTTCAAGGATCCGCGACAATGGCATGAAAGGATTTTATGAAGGTGAGACGGCCAAGTTGATCACGGAGGAAATGAAAAGAGGTGGAGGAAAAATCAGTTTGGAAGACCTGAAAAATTATACTGCAGCAGAAAGGGACCCCATCATTTTTGACTATAAGGGTCATACCGTGATTGGCATGCCCATGCCCAGCAGTGGCGGACTGTTGATGCAACAAATGATGAAAATGATTGAAGACAGGGACATTGCGTCCATGGGATTTCACTCATCTGCTGCTGTACAACTGATGATTGAAGTGGAAAGGCGCGCGTATGCAGACAGGGCAGAATTCATGGGAGACAAGGACTTTGTAAAAGTGCCCATGAAGACCCTATCGAGTGATATTTACCTGAAAGAAAGGATGAAGGACTTCATTCCAGGCAAGGCAACCCCCAGCGATATGGTAAAGCCAGGCAAGGTCAATCCTGAGAGCGATGAAACCACCCATTTGTCTGTGGCAGACCAATACGGCAATGTGGTCAGTGTGACAACAACGCTCAATGGCGGATACGGATCAAAGACCGTTGTTGGCGGTGCAGGTTTCCTGCTGAACAATGAGATGGATGATTTCAGTGTAAAGCCGGGTGTGCCCAACATGTTTGGCGCAGTGGGCAAAGAAGCCAATGCCATCGCTCCAGGAAAAAGAATGCTCAGCTCCATGGCACCGACTGTGGTACTCAAGGACAAGAAACCCTGGCTGGTAGTGGGCACTCCGGGAGGCACGACCATCCCCACTTCAGTTTTTCAAACCCTTGTAAACATCATCGACTTCAAACAGTCCAGTCTTGATGCGGTCAACAATCCAAAATTTCATCACCAGTGGCTTCCAGACCAGGTAATGGTTGAAAATGATTTCCCAAAAAGCTTGCAAACATCCTTGGAAAAAATGGGTTATGCTTTTGCCAACCGTGGTCAAATTGGAAGGACGGAGGTCATCAAACTGGAATGGAGCGGAAAGAAGTTAAAGTCGATTGAAGCGGTAGCCGATAAGAGGGGCGATGACCATGCAGCTGCTTATTGATATTTTTCAGGTTCATTAACGGTTAATTCCTTTGGCAGAGGTGATTCTATAGTGTGGATTGGTTAACTTTACCACAAACCCCTCCTCTGAGAAAAGCAGTTAAAATAGTCTACTTTGTTTTGGGCATCATCATTGTATTGGTGCTGATCCTTTGGCTGCTTATTCAAACGCCTTATGTCCAAAACAGGCTTGTTGATAATGTTTTAAAGACGATCAGCAAAAACCTGAAGACAACCATCAGCATAGGTTCCGTCAACTTCTCCCTTTTCAACAAATTCGCCATCAACGATGTATTGGTCATAGACCGTTCAAAAGATACTCTCGTGTATGCCGGCCACATCAGGTTTAACATCAGCGACTGGTTTTTCCTGAAAAAAGATATTGCCATCAGTTATGCAGGACTTGAAGATGTTTATATCAATACCTACCGAAAGGACAGCACATGGAACTACCAGTTCATCATGGATGCGCTTTCTTCTGGAAAGCAAAGCAATGGTAAACCCACTGCACTGAAGCTGAACATTGGTGCATTGGATTTGAAAAAAATCAGGTACACGTCAAAAGACGAGTGGCGTGGCGAAGACCAGGACTTGACCATTGCCAAGCTTTCGCTATCAGCAGGGCTCATCGACCTGAAGAACAAAAAAATTCAGTTCAACAATTTTACAATAAACCAACCTTATTTCGCACTGCACCAATACACCGGCAAGAGGCCCGAGTCCCTGGTTCCCAAAACGGAAAAAAGAATCAACGGAAAATTATACTGGAACCCCGGACAGTGGAACATCAGTGCAAAGTCCATCAGCCTGCAATCAGGAAATTTCAAAAGCGATCTTGCAACAAACAGAAAAGCCTACGACCATTTTGATGGTGCCCACATGCATTTTTCAGACATCACCGCGGGCATCAAAAACCTTCAGCTGAACAACGACTCTTTGTCTGGACAACTTTCGCTGAAGACAAAAGAACGCAGTGGATTCGAAGTCAGCGCTTTGCTGGCCAACGTAAAGATGGATCCTACCATCATGGACTTCACAGAACTCACCATCGAAACTCCTTACAGCAAAATAGGCAATGCCTTTTCCATGGGCTTTGATTATTTCACAGACGATATGGCCGACTTCATCAACAAGGTCAGGATGGAAGGCAATATCACGAACAGCACCGTGAGCCTCAAGGATATCGCGTTTTTTGCACCTGCCCTCAAGGATGAAAACATCCGCCTGGAACTGAGTGGGAAAGTGAAGGGTCTTGTAAAAAACCTGGCTGCAAAAGAGATGAGGATTGAATATGGCAACCTCACTGCCCTATCGGGCGAACTCCAGATTGAAGGGCTTCCGGATGTTGCAAAGACCAGTTATCGGCTGACCAATGCCACTGCTATCAGTGCAGCCAAGGACCTATACACCTTACTGCCAAGCCTCAAAAAATCATTGGGCATTGATCTTGTACCGATGGGTGCGATCAGCTTCAAAGGTGATGTATTAGCCAAGGGAGAGAACATGGACATCAAGGGTTTGCTAAATACTGCCTTGGGCAGTGTAAGCACCATTACAAACCTGAAGCAGATAGGTTCCAATGCATTGAATTATAGCAGTACCGGAACGATCAATGGATTGGAAGCCGGGAAACTATTGAAAATAAAACAGCTTGGGAATATTGCCGGGAAATACAGTGTTTCCGGGAATGCCAAAGTTGGCATCAATTTTAATGCGAAACTCAGCAACCTGGCATTCAACCAGTACAATTATAAAGACATCAATGCAAGGGGAAGTTACCTGAATGAAATCCTTGAAACTGCGCTGGATATTGATGATAAAAACCTGATAGCCGCACTGTCTACACGGGTCAACCTTGGTGGTAAAATGCCAAGAACCACTGTGGATGCTCAAATTCATCTCTCTGACCTGAAAGCCCTCAACCTGACCAGCATGCCGCTGACTTTTTCAGGAAAAACACAGATGGATCTTACAGGCAACAACCCTGATAACATCAATGGCATTGCCCGATTTACGAACCTGAGTGTATTCACTGTGAATCAGGCCTTTGTATTTGACAGCCTCACTTTCAAGGCTGAACAGATAGAGGATTACCGATCCCTATCGTTGGTTGGAAAGGATATTGATGCCAAAATGCAGGGGCACTTTGAATTTGCAGAACTACCAGCCACTTTTAACCAATATTTCAGCAGCTATTACCCCCTTTATTTCAAAAAATCTGCGCCTCCCAAAAAAGACCAGGACCTCTTTTTTAGCTTCGAACTCAAAAACGCCACATCGATTTTACAAATTCTCGATAACGGCATCAGTGGCATGAACTACAGCAATATCGAAGGCACCATCGACACCAAGAACAAACAATTTAGCCTTACGGCAACCATCCCAAAACTTGTCTATAAAAACCTTTCGGTGTATGACTTTGAAATGAACGCTGCTGGTGGAGCAGACAGCCTGGTGATTGCCTCCAAAACTAGTTCGGTTGTTTTTAATGACAGCCTGTTCTTTCCCAACAATGAAATTAAAATCAGGTCTTCAAAAGATGTTTCCGTAGTTGACATCAATACTTTTTCTGAGTCCTCTCAATATGGGGCTAAACTTTCTGCTTCGGTCAACAATCTGAAAGATGGTATACTGGTTCATTTCAATCCATCTTCACTTGTGTTCAACGAAAAAACATGGAACATTGAGAAGGATGGCGAGGTCTTGATCAGCGAAGCCAAATTTGATGCCAGCAATTTCAGGCTCACCAATGGTGAACAATCGATTGGATTGATCACGCTCCCACCTGCTGCAGACAGGGAGCAGACCATCATCCTTACCCTGGAAAAGGTAAACCTGGGCGAGCTTCTCCCCTTTGTACTGAAGGAGCCCAGGATACAGGGCATCACCTCCGGAGACTTGACCATCGAAGACCCATTCAATAACCTCAAACTTTACCTCAACGCACAGACTGATAAAACAAGGTTCGAGAATGACTCCATTGGCATGACATCCATCAACGCATTTTGGGACAGCAAAGAAAAACGGGCCAGCTATTTTCTTGAATCAGATAATCCCAATTATCAATTTGGGGTCAAAGGCAAACTTGACCTGAAAGACAGCAGCCAGCAACAGATTGACACTGATATTGACGTTGTGAATGTCAAACTATCCTTGCTCCAACCCTATCTTGGCATCGTATTCAGCCAGATGGATGGTTTTGGCAATGGCAAACTCAGGATCTCAGGAAACCTCAAAGAACCTGATTTTACAGGTGCAGTGAAAGTATCCAATGCAAAAGTCACGGTGGCCTATACACAATGCAGTTATACGCTAGCAGATCCTGTGATTGAATTTTCACCTGGAAAGATCAACCTGGGCACCATACAACTCAAAGATGCCAATGGAAACCAGGCCACGGTAAAAGGAAGCCTTGATCATCATTTCTTCAGAGACTTCAGTTACAACATCAGTGCTACATCCAAAAAATTGCTGGTGCTCAATACTGGCAGAACAGACAACAACCTTTTCTATGGCAAGGCCATTGCAAGATTTAATTTCAATATCACGGGACCTGAAAATGAAATGAGGATGTATGTCAGCGGTGCCCCTGTAGACAGTTCAACCATTGATATCCTCACCAGTACCAGCAGCAAACAGGCTGCAGACGTGGATTATATCGTATGGAGATCTTACGGAGATGAGATGAAAGCCAAGGCTTCAGAATCCATCTCAAACCTGATCATTGACCTGGATTTAACAGCTTCTCCATTGTTGAAAATGAATGTTGTGCTGGATGAACTGACTGGGGATGTCATTTCAGGGCAGGGAAATGGGAACCTGAAAATCCATACCGGCACCAAAGAAAACCTTTCTATGATCGGCCGCTTTAACATCGAAAGCGGAAGCTATAATTTCAATTTTCAGGACATATTCAAGAAGCCCTTCAAGCTGTTGGGTGGTGGAAGGAGTTATATCAGCTGGACAGGAGATCCCTTGAATGCCGAAATCAATATTGATGCGCTGTACCTGGCTGAAAAAGTAAGGATGAGCACTTTGTTCACAGACCCCAGCAGCTCAACTGTTTCTGGTGTCAGCGCTGATGTACTCAGGGAAATCAGTGATGTGGAAGTGCGCTGTAACCTCTCAGGAACCCTGTCTAGCCCCAACCCTACCTTTCAAATTGCCATCCCTCAAAACAGTACAGCCAGGAACAATGCAACCATCGACAGCAAATTAAAAAACATCAACCGCGACCCGTTAGAGGTGAGCAAACAATCCACCTACCTGATCGTTTTCAAGAGCTTTGCCCCTCAGGCAGCAGTTGTTTCGAGCAATCTCAACAGTGAACTCCTCAACACAACGATTTCCGGGGTTATCAATGGTATTCTTGCCAGCAGTGTCCAAAACTTTTTTTCAAAGGTCCTGGGATCTTCGGTTGATGTGAATTTCAATTACTCAAGGACAATCACAGGCATGACTGGCTCAACTGGAAATACGGGAAGCGGACAGAATAATTTCAGGGAAAATGTGAGCCTGCAGTTTATCAAATCCATGTTGGATGATAAGCTCATCATCACCTTTGGCAGTGATTTTAATTTTGCTGCTGCTGGAGGAACCACTTTTACCAACAGTACCCAATCATTCCTTTTTCTGCCTGATGTGAATGTTGAATACAAAATTTCTCCAGATGGCAAGTTCAGGACTTCGTTCTTTTATAGAAGCAGTTTTGATGTGCTGTCCAGTTCAGGTAAACGGGACCGCACCGGGGGAAATGTTTCGTTCAGGACAGAGTTTGACAGGTTGTTTGAACGCAAGGAAAGGATCAAGCCAACCGCCGTTTTAGAAAATTAAATCTATAGAATTGGATTAACATAAAAATGGCCGGGAGTTTAAACCCGGCCATTGTATTTTGATGCGAATCAGATCAATTAGAAATTATACCTGACAGTAAACTGACCTCTCCAACGGGTAGAAAGATAGTTGCTTCCACGGATATCAAGGATATCAGCAGCGGTACGGTTTGATATATTCCTGTAAGTGAATCTTGGGGTGAGGGTTGTTCCTGTTACCCTGTATCCTTCCATGCTCACCAGCGAGTAAGAATCAACACCTGGTGTTGCGTTTACCCTACCCCAATTCCTGTTAAGGAAATTGGTGAAGTTGAACATATCAAATATTACAGAGAACCTGTGCTCATTGGCACCTTTTCCAAGAACGATGTCCTGCTGTACTTTGAGATCAAGCAAATGGCTCCAAGGAAGAATAGCGCCATTCCTGTCAGCAAATTGACCCCTTTTCTTGTTCAGGTATTTATCGTTGGTGATATACTTATCAAATGCTTCCCATTGCTGGGCAACAGTATAGGTAACCCCTGATGAAGTGTAGGCTTCTGCGAATTTGCTCCAGTCTGCGAGATCTCTTGGAACGTAGATAAGATCAGTAGACTCACCGTTTGCACCGTTTTGGTCATAAATCATGCTCCTTGAATACACATAAGAGTATGGAGAACCAGACTGGCCATTGTAGAACATGCTAATTGTTGTAGCAAGCCTTTTGTCTGCATAGCTGAACTTCTTTGATGCAAAACTGCTGAACCTGTGAAGCTGTGCGAAATCTGAGCGGCTGAGTGCAATGTTGTTCCTTCCATTCTTGGTTTCGATGAACCTCCACTGGGAGTTGTTTTGGGAGCTGGTACCATCAAACAGTGTATAAGAATCACCATAACCATAGCTCAGGTTGAATGACCATCCCTTGCTGAAGCTCTTGTCGATGGCAGTGGTGAAGTTGTATGAAAGTCCCTTGTCTTTTTTGCCGTTGGTGATCAAGAAGATACCGGTTGCATAAGGGTTTTGAACGCCTGCTGTGGTTGCATCAAAATCAAACCTGGTATAGCTGGTTGACGTACCATTGATCGCCAGGTATACATCTTGTCCGAGTTCATTCTTGGTGGTTTGTCCAGCGTATGTGTTGTAGTATACAATTTCATTGATGTTCTTCTGGAACAAGAGGTCTGTAGTCCACTTCCATCCTTGACCAAAACTTTTGTCAAATCCTAGCGAGGCCTTCAATACTTTCGGCAACCTGAAGTTTTTGGCAATAAGGTCGATCTGGCCAGAAGGTGTAGCAGCAGTTACGCCTACATCAGAAGGATTGTACTGCTTGAATGGATCTGCCCTGAACGTGATGTTTGGATTGTTCAATGCAATACCACCAACGTTCACGCCAGTGTTGTTGTAAACTCCACCAGGCCATACCAATGGAACACGACCTGTGAAGGCACCAATTCCACCACGAATCTTCAAACTCTCTTCAGCTTGGTAGGTAAAGCCGATACGGGGAGACATGCTTAACTGTGGTTGAGGACGCTGACCAGAGCGGGCTCCTTGCATATCCCACCTTGAGGAAATAACAGGAAGTGCGTTAGTATTGAAGAACTTGTCTTCGTTTGGAGCGGTAAGGAATTCAAAATTGTCGAAACGAAGACCAAAGTTCAATTCGAATTTGTCTGAAACCTGCCATTGGTCACCAACGAAAAATCCAGCCCTGAGGGTATTGAATTCGGTTCCTGCCGCACTACCATCTCCGGTGATGTTATCCACCAAAGAGAAAGACCTTGAATATTGGGCAGGCCTGAGGTCTTGCAACCAATGGTTGACATAATTATAAGTGTAGGTACCGTAGTTGTCACGCACAAAAAGGTTGTATGAATTGCTGTATTCAACATCCAAACCAACCTTGATCTGGTGGTCTCCTGTTGTGTAACGAAGCTCATCATAAATAGCAGTATTGTTCTGCTTCAGCTGGTTACCGGTTGAGAAGTTTTCAGTTCCAAAAACATAGCTGGTTCCATTCACTGAGTTCAAGGTAACGCGCGGGAAGTCTTTTCCCAATGGGTCACGGTCATCGATCACATTGGTGAAAGTGGCCAACAACTTGTTGGAAAGCTTATTGGAGAACCTGCTGTTCAATTCAAGAGAAGCAGAGTTTGTTTTGCTTGGAATCAAGTAACCTGCATTGAAAAAGTTAACCCTTGTACTGGTACTGGCATTGGTTAATGAACGCTCAGAATTGGCATAACGGTAAGAAAAATTCAACCTGTGTTTGGAATTGATGTTCCAGGTAAGTTTAGCAGCAATTTTATTGCTGTTCAAAAGGTCTGGAATGTCAAGGTATGCACCAGGATCGTAGCCCAATCCTTTCAGTTTGGCAACGATCAGGTTCACTGAATCTTTGAAAGCAGCACCTGGAGGCGTTCTGAAGGTGGAAGCATCAAAAGGCTGTGGCCTTTCATCGCGCTGGAACTCAGCACTTACGAAATAGAATAACTTATTTTTTATGATTGCACCGCCCAATGTCAAACCGAAAGTATTTGCCTGAAAATTAGGAAGCTGGGTTGCTGCTGACTTCAAGCCAGAAGGAGTCTTTCCTGTGAAATCCTGGTTCCTGTTGATAAAGTAGGCTGATCCCTTGGTTTTGTTGGTACCACTCTTGGTGATGGCGTTGACAGAACCACCGGTAAAGTTACCGAAGGATACGTCGTAAGGAGAAACACCCACCTGGAATGATTCTATCGCATCAATACTGATGGGAGATGAACCTGTCTGGCCACCATTGGTTCCAGACTCAGAAAGACCAAATACGTCGTTGTTAACGGCACCATCAAACATGATCTGGTTGTACCTGTTGTTTTGACCGGCAATGGATATACCACCACCAAATGTTGTTTTGGCCTGTGGCGTGAGGCGGATGAAATCCGTAAGGTTTCTTCCTACCGTTGGAAGATTTTGTAATTTGTCTGCGCCGATTGAAGTTCCTACACCACCATTCACAAACTGTGTTCCTTTTGAACCGGTGATAACAACTTCCTTCAGGTCCTGGCTATTGCTCACCATCGAAAAATCAACCTTTCCGGTTTCACCCAGATCAAGGAAGATCTCTTTTTTGGTTTGCACCTTGTACCCAACAAAAGAAACCTCAACGGTGTAAGGGCCACCGGGTTGGATGTTGGAAACATTGAACCTTCCATTGGCTGAAGAAGCAGCAGAGATGGTAGTTCCCGTGGGCGTATGGGTTACTTTAACAGAGGCACCAGATAAAGCTTCGCCGGCAGTAGAACGAACAGTTCCTGCCATTGAGCTGGTTGTTACCTGTGCATTAATGGTTAAGGAAGCCATAAAGGAAATGGCTACCAATACAAATGACTTAATTAGGCGCATAAGAGATAGTTTAAGGTGCAAATTTATTGGTTATTGGGATACAATTATCATTTAGTATTAACAAACAATTAAGAACATTGAAGGTTCGGCAGAATGATTAAATTATCTTATCTAAAGACTTACCGAGGACCATTTCAGTCAACTGATTGATATCCATTGCATTATCAACAGAAAAATCCCCTATCCTGTCTCGTCTCAGGGCAGAAAGATAACCTCCACAACCCAATGCATTCCCAAAATCAAAGGCAAGGCTTCTGATATAGGTGCCGGTTGTACAAACAACCCTGAAATCCACCCTTGGCAATTCAATATTGGTTATTTCAAAGACTGAAATCGTGATTTTTCTGGGTTCCATTTTAACTTCCACCCCTTTTCTTGCCAGCACATAGGCCGGTGTTCCCCCTTTTTTGATGGCAGAATGGGCAGGTGGAATTTGCATGATTTCCCCAGTAAAAGCTGCAGTGGCATTTTTGATCATGTCTTCAGTGAGGTGATCAGTAGGTACTTGAAATACTGGTTCAGACTCCAGGTCGTAGGTGGGCGTTGTAGATCCGAGGGTAAAGCTGCCTGAATACTCTTTCTCAGCCGCCATGTATTCATTGATCTTCTTTGTGAACTTTCCGGTACAGACAATCAACAAACCGGTTGCCAATGGATCCAGGGTTCCCGCATGGCCTACCTTGCTTACCCTGGTCAGGGTTCGAATTTTCTTGACAACGTCAAAAGATGTCCATTGAAGTGGTTTGTCCATCAACAGAACCCGACCATCCAAAAAGGATTGGTTATCGATAGCAGGATGTGAATGTTGCATGGGCGCAAAGGTACAGCGGAAAGCAGGCTGTGTACAATAAATTTATTGCTTGACAAACTTGGTAGAAGCATTGGACGCGACATCAGTGAGGCGAATCTGGTAGATGCCAGGAGCAAGGGATTGCACATTGATGTCTTCCTGCATTTCCAGGAGATGGCCTGTTTGAACAATTTGGCCACTTGAAGAAATGATGGCGAAATTCTTTCCATTGCTGCCAAGATTTGTATTAACCAGCAACTTGATGTTGCCCGACTGGACAGGGTTGGGATAAACCACCATGTCACGGGGATTGACAGTGAGGATTTCAGGCTCCATGTTGTTGTTCCACCCTGGTGCAAGGGCTTTTGAGTTGAGCAAACTATTTCTTTTGCCACTGGTCTCAAACTGAACCCTCATGGCC
>Ga0209550_10002554_pt1 | contig 17486 bp, 18 predicted proteins | sample LauGreSuBDMM15SN_2_FD_187567 | JGI IMG/M metagenome (GOLD analysis project Ga0209550, IMG submission 187567) | Freshwater lake microbial communities from Lake Michigan, USA - Su13.BD.MM15.SN (SPAdes) (version 5) | ecosystem: Environmental > Aquatic > Freshwater > Lake | place: Lake Michigan...
GCGCCTGTCTAATTGCCCCGATGATGAAATCGGTAGACATATGAGACTTAAAATCTCAGGCCGCAGGGCGTGCCGGTTCGATTCCGGCTCGGGGCACCACAGACTTCAGGTCTCTAGCGCTCTACCTCATAACGTGAGTTGAGCAGTATTCAGGCTTTACCCCATTCACGGGGAATTAGCCTAAAACTCAGCGTAAGTCGTATTCGGGGATTATACGTTTCATGAATTCGTCAAACATTGGCACAGTAAATGCAGTGTCTCCGTGATTTGGACTCCACACCATACCTTTTGCTATCAGAGTGCTTCGCGTTGGTGCAAGCGCTGAGACCGGCACGTTAAAGCACGCAGAGATATCTCCCGAACGATGTGGCCCTGGCCCAAGCTCTGCCATTGCGCGAAGATATTTTTTTTCTTTTGGGGAGAGGCGATCAAAACGCACGCGAAAGAAACTTTCATCTAAGGCTGCGACAGCTGTAAGAGATGCTGCATTCACATCGGCGAGTGTAATCGGAGATGTTTTCGCCGCCCGCCATGTATGACTTCCCCATTCTTGCAAAAAATAAGCATAGCCGTGGGTAAGTTGCAAAATTTGATCTAAAGCCGCTGCTTCGATTTCTACACCCTCGTCATTTAATGGTTTTTGAAGCGCCTGACGAGCAGCCGCAGGCGGAAGGGGTCCAATGACAGGAAAATTAAATAATCTTTCTGCATAGGATTTGGCGTTTCCCATTCTTGCGCGCAGCTGTGGTAAGCCGGCACCAACCAAGATAATGGGCAATTGACGTTGCTCGGTACGGTGGATCGCTGTAATGAGGGCTGCTAATTGCGCTTCTTCTACATACTGCAGCTCGTCAATGAAGATCGCCAGTACGGTTTCAGCAGATTTTGCTGCAAGACCAACTTGTTCGAAGAGCGCTTGCAGATCATGCTCAAGATCACCGTTGTCAGCGAGCCCTGGTTCAGAATCATAATCAAAACCCACTTCAATGTCGGCGTAGGTCACTTTAAGTTTTTTTGCAAACCCAGCAAGTGCTCTGAGCCCCCGCACTGCAAATTTTTTTGCGGCTTCAATCTGGCTCAATCGCAGTAGCGCTTGCCGGAGTTGCGGAGCCAGTAACGCAGGAAGAGAACGCCCCTCAGGAGCCTCTATGCGTACCGTGTGAATCTGCGCCTGCTCAGCATCATCTCGCATACTATCGAGAAGCACGGTTTTACCAACACCACGTAAACCCACTAGCATGAGGCTTTTAGCAAAGCGTCCGATTCTGGCGCGTTCAAACGTTATTCGAAACTCTTCACGCAGTGCATCTCGACCAGCAAGCTTTGGTGGCGCTCTGCCAGCGCCAGGGGAAAATGGATTTCGAATAGGATCTATCGTAATATTTTTACAAAGTTATAATAGTTTGTTGTATTTCATAACTTACCAAATATCGCTATAAGTCGTAAGGTGTGTGACTGATGAGCGATAGATCTTGGGGCAGACCCTGCTTGCCATAAACTGATTGCAGCGGCTCTACCCTAGCATTGACGGGGATGAGCACTCTACACCGAGTCGGTTAACACTTCGTGGTCGCCTCAATGATTGGATTGATTGAGAAGCAATAAGCCCTCCTCATTCAAAATCTCGACCTGCGAGCCTTGAACCGAAATCAGGTGATCTTTGGTTAAGCGCTGTAATGCGCGTGACAAACTCTCGGCCTGCAAACCTAAGCGCGAAGCGATTAGGCATTTACTGAACTTCAGCTGTGTTTGCGTACCTTGTCTGTGTTGCTTTAAAAGATAGTCTGCAACGCGTTCGCTGGCGCTGTGCGTGCTGACGGTCTCGATGTCGTGTAAAAGAGTCTCAAAACGAAGCGAGACATTTTTTAGCATCTTTAGCGCAAATTCGGCTTGAAGCGAAAGAATGTGTTCGATATCGTGCTTATCTAGCCAGATGACAACGCTGTCATCAAGTGCCTGTGCGTCAACAATGTGCTGGTGATTTAACAACATCAGCGTTTCGCCAAATGAGTCGCCGACACCGAACATCTCGATGACCCTGCCGTGACGGCTTCGCGCAATAGGGATCGAGGCTTTGATCTGACCTACGGCAACGAGATATACGCCGGTGGCTGCATCGCCGCGCCGGTATAAAAATTGATTCTTCAGAAGGCGATGAACCCGCGCCGAGCTCGCCAAAATTTCACACCAATGTCGATTCAACGAGGAAAAAAGTGGCACACGAAGCAATAGTTCGCAAATATCAAGTTGTTTAGTCATCGTGATTCACCTATAAAAATGATTCAAACGCGTAAAGTTGGCAGGTATATCAAAACAATTCAGTTGGTTAAATAACGCGTGAAAATTTTGCGAGGGATTTGGCTTCGCGCAAGTGGCGATCAAAACGCATCGCAATGATGCGCGCCAAAAAACGGCCGCGCGGGGTGATATCGATTGAGTCGTCTGTGAGCTCAACTAAACCATCGTGCTCAAGTGTTTGCCTCTGCACAAGTTCGGGCGCAAAGTATGTAGCGAAATCAATCTCCCATACTTGTTCAAAGCTTGATATGTTGAGCATCGATTGACACAACAAATCATGAATCGCTGCGCGGCTGATTTCATCATCGCGCGTCATCACTAAGCCTTTTGCAAGAGGCAGTTGTTGCTGATTGAGTGTGTTGTAGTAATCAAGCAAGTCTCGGTAATTTTGCGCGTAGGTATCACCGATTCGACTAATGGCTGAAACTCCCAGTGCAATCAAGTCACAGTCGGCTTGAGTGGAATAGCCTTGAAAATTACGCTGCAAGGTACCTAGCTCGAGTGCGAGCGCAAGATCATCTTCAGGTAAAGCAAAGTGATCCATACCAATATAGACATAACCTGCTGCAAGTAATGTGGTGACAGCGAGCTTAAGCATGGCGAGTTTTTCGGTCGCACTAGGCATGTCAGCGTTTGCAATGCGTCGCTGGGGCATAAAGCGCTCGGGCAGGTGGGCGTAGCTGTACAAAGCGATGCGCTCAGGACGCCACGATAAGACTGTGCTGAGCGTGGCTTGCATCGTGCGAACAGATTGCTTGGGCAAGCCGTAAATCAAATCTAAGTTGATCGAGCGATAACCAAGGGCGCGACCTTTTTCCAGAACGGCTTGTGTGAGCGTGGCGGGTTGCAGGCGATTGACTGCTTTTTGCACCGCTGGGTCAAGATCCTGCACGCCAATGCTCAGGCGATTAAAGCCATGGTCAGCCAGCAGTTCGAGTGCACCGTCATTGAGTCTGCGCGGTTCAATTTCAATTGAACATTCAGCGTCAAGCGTGAAAGCAAAGGCTTCTTTTAGCATCTGCATCAGGCGATTGAGTTGCGTATTGGTTAAGAAGGTAGGTGTGCCGCCACCCAAGTGCAACTGTGTGACTTCAGGCGCGATTAAAAACTCGGCACGGACTAGGGCGATCTCATGTTCAAGGTAGTCTAGGTAAACATCAGCACGCCCGCGGTCTTTAGTGGCGATTTTGTTGCAAGCGCAGTAATAACAAACCGTATCGCAAAAGGGTAGATGCACATACAAAGACAGCGCAGCACCTGGCCGCGCGTTTTGACGCTGATGCAGTGCCGCGACATATTGTGCTGCGATAGGCCCTTCGCTGAAGCGATCCGCAGTTGGGTACGAGGTATAACGCGGGCCGCTACCATCGTAGCGGGCGATTAACTCAGGATCAAATTCAACTTCAGCGAGGTGGGGATGTTGATAGGGCATGAGGATAGGGTTAAGCAAAAGATGAGCGGCTGGGTGAATGAACCTTGTTATAAAAAATAAGCGGCTGGGTGAACCAATTCTGTTGAATTCGTGAACTCAACTGGCGGAATCTGCTTTGTTGCGTTATGCGATTCATCGTTTAAGCGGTCAATGTTGAACTATTCAGCGCCTCGAGATCTCGTTTTGAGATCTCGACCATATTTTTAAAACACGTTGTCGTGAAATCAAGCGCAGCAGGAAACGTGCCATACAGTAAATACTCAATCAGCTCGCGTACCGAACGTACCGCTTTGCCAAAGGGCAGTGTTCCCGCGCCTCTGAAAAATACACCCTTTTGCACATCGCCTTTTAAGGCTGATACCAATTTCAGATCAATACAAAATTGACCAATCTTCGCTAAGCCATCGCGCAGGCCGCATTGAGTCAGGCAGTCCATGCGCTGAGCACAACGGCGCGGGTCAGCTTTGGCGCAGGCTTGCATACGGGGTTCGTGACGCTGATATTGCTTGAGCCAGTGGGTCGCGACCGCGCGGGCGGGCAGGCCAGCCACGCTAATAAACTCGACCATGTTTGCAGGGGTCGCATTGATCAGCACGCGCTTAAACTCATCGTGCGCATCGCCCTCTTGGGTGACGGCAAAGGCGGTGCCAAGTTGCACGGCACTTGCCCCAGCACCTAACCAATGACGTACTTTTTCGTGAGAGTCAATGCCACCGGCCAAGATTAAAGGCGGCGCATCTTTTCCTAACCCCAGTTCAGCAAAGAGGGCTTGGCAATCGTTTAGGACCAAATCAAATTCAAAACGCGGTGCGTGCAGGTCTTCGACCTTGTTAGCGCCCAGATGGCCACCCGCGTGGCCTGGGTGTTCAATCACGATGGCATCGGGGCAACGCCCCTTTTTAAGCCATTTTTTCATCACAATCGCCACACCACGGCTTTCAGATAAGATAGGTACCAGGCCCATCTGCGGAAAATCAGCCACCATCTCAGGTAGATCAAGTGGCAGGCCCGCACCCATCACTAAAACGTCGGCTCCGCTTTCGCAAGCTTGCTGCACTAAGGCGGGGTGTTGTCGCACTGCCTTCATGACATTGACTGCGATAGCTCCGTGGCCTTGTGACAGCTGCTTGGCCGCCTTGATCTCTCGATCAAGGGCAATCAAATTCGCCTGATCGATCTGATCGCGATCGCGACAATGCTCGGTTTGCTCTTCAAGATCAGGATGATGATGGCGCAAATCGATACTGGCGATCGTGCCCACACCATTTTCACGGGCAACCGCACCCGCAAGACGGTGAGCCGAGACGCCAACTCCCATGCCGCCCTGCACGATCGGTATGAGTTGTTTACCAAGAATGTCCAACGTCTTAAACCACATGAGCCCGTTCCTAAGTCGATATGACCTAACTTAGTCGGGAAGAGGGTGTGGTAACTAAAACCAAATGGGGAGGAGTTGATTTAAAGCAAAGGAGGGTAAGGTTTTTGAGTCATTCAGCCAAATGATGGACTTTTTGCGTTGGGAGATAGAGCCGGACGCCATTAAAAATTGCGTGCAGATCGTTGCGACTAATGCGAGTTGTCAGGATTGCCTGATGGTTTTGAATATTTGATCGAGGGAGTTCTAATCTATCGAAGGACACCGTGTAGATCATGTCGCATTTAGCCCAAACGGCGTTTGCTGTTTTGGTTCTGCGTAAAGGGTCGCGTTCTAATGCAATATGCCATGGTGCCAACACTTTGGGTGCTGTCGTTGAGAGGGGCACAACGGTGCACAGTCGGCGCGAATGAGTCTCTGTACGTGAAATAACCACGATAGGCCTGCGTTTGACCATTTCGGGCGGAATGAAGCCTCGGTCAAAATCGCAAATGAGTATTTGACCAGTTTTGGGATGAAAGTTCTTTAGTGTCAATTAGCGTTCCAAAAAAAATGAAGGCTCTCGTGAGAGAGCCTTCATTGACGCCATCTAAACCGACTGGATGACCGCTGATTTGCCCGTCGACGCATCAGGCTTTGGCCGGATAAAACCGGAAGACACCGTTAGTGTACTAAATTAGGATCAAGGTAATCAAACTGGGAATGGACAATTTTGTCGCTATGAATATTGAGCACACTCACCCCACCCAGCTCCCCGACTTACCCCCGTGCTTTTCAAGCAACTTGACGGCATCAATCTCCATGCCACGATCAATCGCTTTGAGCATGTCATAGATAGTGAGCAAGCTGATGGTGGCTGCGGTGAGGGCTTCCATTTCGACGCCGGTGCGGCCAACGGTTTCGGCCGTGGCAGTGCAGGTGACAGACGAGCTTGCGGCATCGCTGACAAACTCGACGGTGACGCGCGTTAACGGAATCGGATGGCACAGAGGGATGAGCGAACCGGTTTGCTTGGCGCCCATGATGCCTGCTAAGCGCGCGATGCCTAAGACGTCGCCCTTGGCTGCGCTACCTGCAGCGAGCTTCGCAAAAGTGGCAGGCAGCATGGTGATGCGACCCTGAGCTATAGCGCGACGATGCGTTTCAGCTTTGCCTGAGACGTCAACCATGTGCGCTTGCCCTGCGGCATCAAAGTGTGTGAGGTTTGCTGTCATGCTTGATCTAGAGTATCAAAGTGTGTGAGGTTTGCTGTCATGCCTGGCCTTTCGGCTTTAGAGATTGAAACATCTCCATCGTGTTGAAATTACTGAAGGCGGTTGAGTCGTCAAAGTGCACTGCGCAGGCGCCTAACTGATCAAGCCATTTGATCGCTGCGGCCTGTTGCTCGTCTAGATATTTGGCTAGCCAGCCAGCGGCAGAGGGGCGTAGCAAGCAACATAAAGGTTGGGGGCCATCGGGGGTGACTGCGTAGGCTGCAAGCGTTGAGGGGTATTCTGCCAGGGCTGCTTCAAGGCGTTCAAATAAATCAGACGGCAATAAAGGCGTGTCGCACGGTATGACCAACAAGTTATTTTTTTTGCAACGCATGAGCCCCGCTTCAATGCCTGCAAGCGGCCCCGCAAAATCTGCACGCTCATCAGTGACGACGATGCGCCCCGTTTGCTTGTAGGCATCGATATTGCGATTGGCACTAATCAACACACGCGTAGGGATGGTTGTTTGTGCAGCAAGGCAAGCCAAGGCATGCTCGATCAACGGCAGCCCTTGGTGCATGACCCAACCTTTGTCGCGCCCCTCAAGGCGGCTACCTTTGCCACCAGCAAGGATAAGTGCGTCGTAAGGTGCGCTAGCATTTTTATGTTCAGTGTGACTCGGTTCGCTCATCGTGCTTCACTTAGATCTTGGTTGGGTTGTTGGCGGATCTTGCAGCTTGAAGGTTGTTGGTGGATCTTTCTGTTTGAGGATTAAGGGTTGTGAGCTGACTGCGCCACTTAAAGTCAGTGATAAGCCGCTGTCGCTGATTAAGGATTGGGTGCGGGGTGTTGCACGCTCCAGCGTGCCGCGGCGTGGTCGTCACTGTCGCGCGCTTCAATCCAGCGCGGGCCCTCGGGGGTCCATTCTTTTTTCCAGAAGGGTGCCTCGGTTTTCAAATAATCCATGATGAAGGTGTTGGCCTCGTAGGCATCACCGCGGTGCGCACTGGCTGTCAGCACCAGCACAATTTGATCGCCTGGGTACATTTTGCCGACGCGATGCACCACGCGCGCGGCTTGCAATGACCAGCGGCTTTCGGCTTGTTGCACAATGTTCATGAGCGATTTTTCGGTCATGCCGGGGTAGTGCTCAAGCTCAAGGGCCACTACATCGTCTGCTAAATTCAGATCGCGCACCATACCAATAAAGGCCACCACGGCGCCGATGCCATGATCGCGCTCAACAAGTTGTTGATGCTCGTGGCGAAGGTCAAAATCTTCACTTTGCACGGCGACAGACAAACGGGCGCTCATTGCGTTCTTTCCTTCACGATATTGTTCTTGATCGTAGTCAAGGCTTCACCGCTTAAGGCAAACGAGGACATGCTTTGTTCGAGTTGCGACATCGTCGCTATTGGCGCTGAACACTAAACGGTCGCGCATTTTTTAGCCGCCCGTCACAGGTCTGAAAATTGCGACTTCAGCACCCTCAATGAGGGCAGTCTGTTGGGACACCATCTCTTGGTTCATCGCCACTCTAAACGCAAACTGACCACCCAGTGTCTCTTGCCAGACGCCGCCGCGTGCGCCAAGATGCTGCATCAGATCAGCGATCGTACGCACGCTTTCAGGCGCATGGACTGCTTCTTCAGCAAGGCCGAATTTTTCGCGTAATTGGGCAAAGTACAAAACCTTTAAGTGCATGGTGGCTGGTTAATGTAAGAGTTCAGACAACGAAAGATACCGCACTTTGTCGCCTTTGGTGATGACTGTTTCGGGGGCGAGGTCAACCAGGCCATCGGCCCAGGCCAAGCTGCTCATCACACCAGAACCCTGGTTAGGCCACAGTTGCAAGGCAGAGTGTCCACTCGCGTCTTGCTCGAGCTTGACGCGTAAAAATTCACGACGCTTATCAGGGCGCGGCCAGTTAAAGTCGGCCGTCGCTGTCAGATAGCGTAACGGTACTTCTTGTGCGCCCATGCGTTTGAGCAAAAAGGGGCGTGCCATTAACAAAAAGGTCACAAATGAGCTGACAGGGTTGCCGGGTAGGCCGATAAAGTCTGCAGCGCCGACCTTACCGTACGCCAACGGTTTGCCTGGTTTCATTGAAATTTGCCAAAGAGCAAGCACACCCAGCGCCTGAACCGCACCCTTGACGTGATCTTCTTCACCCACTGAAACACCACCACAGGTAATAATCACATCGTTCTCAGCAGCTGCGCGTTGCAACGCCTCGCGCGTCGCTTGAGCAGAATCTCGCACAATGCCGTAATCGGTGATCGCGCAGCCAAGTTGCTTAAGCAGACCATTGATGGCGTAACGATTGCTGTTATAGATTGCGCCCGGTGCTAAGGGTTGGCCTGGCTCAGTGAGCTCGTCACCGGTAAAAAATACACCCACTTTTAGCCAGGCAAACACTGAAACACTTGCCACGCCGATCGAGGCGAGCATAGCCAAATGCTGGGCGCCTAAGCGCTGCCCCGCTGCAAGTACAGCCCCGCCTAGCGTGATGTCTTCACCTTTGCGACGAATATGCTGATGTAGCTGAATCGCGTGCGTCAGCTTGATCGCACCGTTTTCATCCTGGGTGTTTTCTTGCGGCACGACAACGTTTGCCCCTTCAGGGATCGGTGCACCAGTAAAAATGCGTGCAGCGGTATTGGCGGCTATGGCGGTACCAGTTTGCCCCGCGGCAATACGCTGCACCACCGCGAAGGCATCGGGTAGGGCGTTGAGATCAGCAACGTTCAAGGCATAGCCATCCATCGCTGAATTATCAAAGCCCGGTACATTTAAGGGCGAAGTGACTGCTTGGGCAAGCACTCGGCCTTGGGCTTGTAGCAGTGGAAGGGTTTCGATGCTGGATAAGGGGGCAGCAGCAGCAAGCAGACGCTCGCGCGCCTCTTCAAAATTCAGTAGATTGGCTCTGGGTTTCATAATTCAAGCGACAGGGTGACGAACCCCGCTAGTGTACGGTGACTCGTGGGATAAGCTCAGCCGCCCGTTTGCGACATAAAGCGAATGATCTTAGTGGGCGCTTCGAGAAACTCGTGACGCTCGGGTTTGAGCTCAATCGCTTCACGCAGGGCTTGCTCAAGGCCTTCGTCGCTAATGCCAGCACGTAACAGGGGGCGAATTTCGAGTTTTTCTTCTTGGCCTAGGCACAAGTAAAGCGTGCCATCAACCGACAGCCGTACGCGATTACAGGTGGCACAGAAGTGCTGACTAATAGGGGTAATCAAACCAATCTGACCGCGACCGTCTTTGGTGCGCCAATAACGTGCTGGCCCGCCGCCCATTTCTTTGATTTCAGGGATGAGGTCAAAACGTTCGCGTAAGCGATCAAGAATCGGCCCTAGCGGCGCGTAGCTTGACTTCAAGCCGGTACTGCCCATGGGCATGGTTTCGATCAAGCGCAAAATAAAGCCGCGATTGATACAGAACTCGGTCATAGCTTCAACTTCGTGTTCGTTGACGCCAGGCATGACGACCATATTCAGTTTGATCGGTGAAAATCCGGCAGCCTCAGCAGCGGCGAGGCCGTCCATGACGTCGTCAATTGAATCGCGACCAGTGATCTGGGTGACGCACTCGCGCGTGAGGCTATCCAGACTGATGTTTAAACGTGACACGCCCGCTGCACGCAGTGCCTCGGCAAATTTAGGTAATTGGGTGCCATTGGTGGATAGCGATAAATCACGAATGCCAGGTAGTGCGCTAATACGTGCTGCCAGTTGTGGCAAATTACGACGCAGCAGTGGTTCACCGCCTGTGAGGCGTACCCGCGAGGTACCCAGACGGGCAAACGCCCCAACGACACGCTCGATTTCATCAAAAGTCAGCCAATTTTTTGGCTCTTGGTAACCTTTGAAACTTTTTGGTAAGCAATAGGTGCACTTCATGTCACAGCGATCAGTCACTGACAAGCGCAGGTACTCAATGCTTCGTCCGAAGCGATCGATCAAAGGTGCGGGTGTCTGAGTCATAGCGTGAAATCGAGCCAGTAAGTCGTGCAGATATGTCCGTAGAATTACTGTACTCTTAATTTAGGCTTTGGTGCATGGCGACCCTGAGGGCAATCGGGTTATCCAACAACGGAGTGTTTGAAAGGTGCTCGGATCACACTGGGTAAAGGCTTGTCGCGAGGTGTGGATTAGAAGCAGTTCTTAGGGGTTTAAAATTAGTAAGTTATTGATTTTATTTATATTTTTGTTAACTTGTGCTCTGCCATCTAGTGCTAAAGACGCGCGCTTGGCGGTTGCTAGCAATTTTGTCAATACCGCACAAGTACTAGTGCTTAAATTTTCAGAGCAAACCCAATACAAATTATCGATTAGTGCGGCCTCAACCGGTAAGTTTTACGCCCAGATTCGTCAGGCGGCCCCGTTTGATGTGTTTTTATCAGCCGACCGCAATACCCCCGAGCGCCTAGTCAATGAAGGCCTCGCAGTCAAGGGCACCTTGTTTGACTACGCCCGCGGGCGACTAGTGTTTGTGAGCCAAGCCCCCGGTTCGAGTACCTTGGTCGAACAGCGTCTGCGCCAGGCGCAGTTTAAGAAACTAGCAATTGCGAATCCTGAGTTGGCACCCTACGGGCTAGCCGCAAAACAAACACTCGAGGCTTTAGGTTTGTTGCCCAAGGTGCAGGTGCGCTTGGTGATGGGTGAGAACATTGGTCAGGCCGCTCATTTTGTGTTTAGCGGTAATGCTGACGCTGGCCTGTTGCCGCGTGCGTTTGCACTTGAAACGCCCGAACAAAAAAAGCTTTACCAACACAGTTGGTTGGTGCCTGAGTCATTGCATCAGCCAATCGTTCAAACAGCGGTGTTATTGACCCGCGGTCAACATAACCAAGCTGCGCTGGCGTTTATGCAGTATTTGCAACAGCCCGAAGCACAAGGCATTATTGCAAGTCATGGCTACAATTAAATTCTGCGACGCACCGCGATGACGGCGATTTTGGCTGCCCTGTGGGTGACTCTTAAGCTTGCCACCCTAACGACAGTGATTTTGTTGCTGTTGGGTACGCCGCTTGCCTGGTGGCTGGCGCGCACGCGTTCACGTTTTAAAGCGCCGCTCTCTGCAATTGTGGCGTTGCCGATGGTCTTGCCGCCGACCGTGCTTGGGTTTTATTTGTTGGTCATGTTGGGCCCAGAGGGGCCCCTCGGTCAGTTGACGCACGCCATAGGTTGGGGCTCTTTAGCATTTACGTTTTGGGGTTTGTTGTTGGCCTCGGTGCTGTATTCGTTGCCGTTTGTCGTGCAACCCCTGCAAGCGGGTTTCGCAAGTTTAGATACCTCAATCCTGGATGTTGCGGCAACGTTGCGCGCGTCGCCTTTTGATCGTTTTAAAACGGTCGTGATCCCGCTGTGTCGCCCGGCATTTATCACGGCGACAGTGATGGGCTTTGCGCACACGGTTGGTGAGTTTGGCGTGATTCTGATGGTGGGGGGTAACATCGAAGGCGAAACGCGCGTGCTATCGGTGCTGCTCTACGATCGCGTCGAGGCCATGGCCTACGAGCAAGCACATTGGTTGGCCGGTGGGCTGTTGATCTTTTCGTTTGTAGTGTTGTGCCTGATGCAATGGTATGGCCAGCGGCTGTCGCACCACCAAGGTGAGGCGCGATGAGCGAACAGTCGTCATCACTCTTCAAGCAGGCAGATCAAAAGCTTGAACAACAGCCTGAGCTTATTGAGCGAGCGCCTGAGCAGCCCGAACCGCATCCTGCTGGCATTGATGACGCGGATCAAAGCTTTGACAAACAGCCGCTCGCTCTGACACATGCTGATGACGATAATGGCATCGACTTAAGTCTGAAGCTTGTACGCGGGGGCGAGGCGGCCTTTGAGTTATCTGTTGATTTAACGCTCCCCTCATCAGGCACAACAGTCATTTTTGGCCCGTCTGGCGGCGGCAAAACCACCATCTTGCGTGCTATCGCCGGGCTCGAGCCCGACGTCAAGGGCCATATCCGCATCAAGCAACAAACCTGGCAGGCGCCTGGCGTTTTTGTGCCGGCGCATCAACGGCGTGTTGGTTTTGTGTTTCAGCATTCGGCATTGTTGCCGCACTTGTCGGTCGAGCAAAATCTACGCTACGGCTGGCAACGCGTAGGTGGCACAGCGGCTGAATATGCCCAATTTGTTGAGCAACTTGATTTAGCGCCACTGTTGCAGCGGGCGATCGGTCAATTATCGGGTGGCGAGCGCCAACGCGTCGCGCTTGGACGTGCGTTGCTCACGCGCCCTGACATTCTTTTGCTTGACGAACCTCTGGCGGCCCTTGATGCCGCTCGTCGCTCAGAGATTTTGGGTGTGCTCGAGCGTCTCAAGCAAACCACGACTATCCCATTTTTATATGTTACCCATGCGGTCGATGAGATGTCGCGCTTGGCAGATTACTTAGTGTTGATGAAAGGCGGGCGCGTGCGTCAGGCAGGCCCGGCGCTTGAGGTGATGAATCATCCCGATGCACCGCTCGCCTTGCGCGACGATGCGGGCGTGGTAGTGCAGGCGCAGGTGCAGCAGCGCGACGCGCACGGCTTACTCACTCTGCAAAGCCCGATGGGCGTGCTCTATGCACACGGCCCCGCTCACGCGCCGGGCGATCGTTTACGTGTACGCATCCATGCCCGCGATGTGAGCCTGGCGCTCAGCCATCACACCGACAGCAGTATGTTAAATATTTTGCCTGTCACCGTGCTGGCGCTACGAGACGGCGCTGGTGGTCAGGCTTTGATTGAGTTATCAACAGGCAATCAACCCGAACAACGCTTGCTAGCCAAGATTTCATACGCGTCAGTGGCGCGTTTGAGTATCGAACCAGGCCTTACGCTGTGGGCACAGATTAAAGCGGTGGCGTTGCTGGTTTAGCGAGGATATTGTTGTCGTGCATGAAGAACGCTCAGCACTTCGACTTGTGTAGTCGTAAATCGATACACAACGATGTAGTTGGGCAATACGACGATCTCACGAGTGCCGTCGACCCGCCCGATCCGGTAAAGACACGGATGCACACTCGCCGAGTGTATGGCGCCTTGAATTTGACGTTGAAGACGCTTGGCTGCGGCGATATTTTCGCTTGAAATAAAACGAATAATTTCAATTAAATTGTCGCGCGCATCAGCGCGCCAAACAACTTCTCGCACTAAGCCAGCTTCCGACTTTTCAGCTCAGCTTGGTAAATGATAGCTTCAACTTCGGACATCACTTGTTCGTGACTAACCAGCGGCTTCGTGTCTTGCATCGACGCTAATACTTTATTTTGAAACCAACTTTCGTGATTTGCCCGAGCAAGTGTTAAGTCACTTTGAGAGGGAATAATTGGTTCAATCAGTTTCATAAGGTGAGGATACACCTTTTGAAGCAAGGTATTCAAGTTACCTTAGGTAAAAATTTGTTAGCAAATATTTCTCGCTGATTCAGTTGGTGTTTCGGTTAAGTATTTCTGCGAACTTAAACCTAATACGATTATCCCCACCGCCGCTGAAGAAGCGTTAATCCAAGCGGGTATAGATTCCGATCCTGACGCCTACTCGCTCTCGGATGCTGAATGGGCGGCGGTACAGCCTTTTGTAAAAATGGGTCGTCCAAAGGCCGAGATCACAAAAGAAAGGATTACGATTCGCTTATCTAGAGACATACTGGCGAGTTTTCGGGCAACCGGACAGGGTTGGCAAACCAGAGTCGATGGCGCACTGCGCCAGTACATTTTTGAGCATCCTTTTAGCGACGTTTAACGGCTGGCGACATCTTTGGATTCAACTCAAGATTACGTGCCATTAGACGTCGTATAGCAGGCAAGATGAACTCTTCTAGGTTGGCAACCAGCACGTCGGCGCCACTATCAAGCGCAGCTTGTTGCGCACCTGCGTTGAGCCCCGAGGTAAAGAGCCAACTGCGGCGCAGTTATTGCCGGACGGCGTGAGGCGGTGGTGCTCATTGGACATGCCTTGGAAGAAACATGACAAGTTCGGGAATAAAGGTCACGAGCAGCAAGACAGTGACCATCGCAAGCATCATCCAGTTCAGTGGGCGAAGCGTTTGCATCATGGTGATTCCGCCAATTTTGCAGGCTGCCATGAGATCAACGCCCACTGGTGGCGAAACTGCACCGATCGCCATGTTGATCGTGAGTAAGATACCAAAGTGCACGGGATCAATGTTGTAGTGTGCGAGCACTGGCATGACCACAGGCGCGACGATGATGATGATCGGAATCGCTTCCATGAACGTGCCGAGCAGCAATAACACCACGGTGAGCAGTAGCAGCACGGTGATGCGGCTATCGGTCCAGTTTGCAAGCATTGCGGACAGCGCTTGAGGAACCTGTTCGGCAACCAAAATCCAAGCGAAAAAGCCTGAGGCACCAATCATCAATAATATCGAAGAGCTACCCTCACCCGCAGTTTTTAAACTTTGCCAAATAGCACTTAGCGACAAACTGCGATACCAAAAAAGACCGATTAACAGTGAGTAAACGATCGCACTTGAAGCAGCCTCAGAAGCCGTGAAGATTCCTAAACGTATGCCGCCGATAATGAGCACTGGCACCATCAGAGCGGGCACTGCATCTAACAGAGCAGCGCGTAATTCGGCCCATTCAAAGGGATTGCCACCGCTCCAGTTGTACTTGCGTGCCTGCCAGACCGCGATGCAGATCAACGAGAGGCTTAACAGTACGGCCGGTACGATCCCCGCCATGAATAGCTTTCCGACCGAGGTATTGGTTGTGGTGCCATAGATGATGAGTACGATGCTGGGCGGCACGATGGTCGCCGTGGTGCCGGCGCAGCCGACCAGCGCACAGCTAAAGCCCTTGTCGTACCCCGCCCGAGCCATGGCTGGCAGCAGCAGGCTGCCGATGGCCACCACATCAGCCACACCAGAGCCCGAGAGGGCGCCGAACACCAGGCACGACATGACTGCGACGACGGCGAGACCACCTTTGATGTCACCGACGATGGCAGCGCACAAGCGTACGATGCGTTGAGTCAAGCCCGCCGCGTTCATGAGTTGCGCGGCCAAAATGAAGAGCGGAATGGCCAACAGGGTAAAGCTATCTAGCCCTGTGACGAACTGCTGCGCCGCCACGGCGACAGGCGCTGCGTCAAATAAAAATAAGTATGCTAAGCCGGCCAGCACCATGCCGTACACGATGGGCAGATCGACCAACATTGTGAGCATAAACATACCCACCAAAAAAAGTGCGCCGGTCGACATAGTTAATCCTGAGAAAATTCTTCGACGTGGGCCGGTGGCCAAGGCTCAAAAAACTGCGCGATGTGCACCACGGCTGTAAGCGCGCAGGCGACCGGTAAGGCCAGGTAGACGACGCCTGCTGACACTTCAGTGGCAGGTAACATCTGATCCATGGTCATCTGAGCAAGGTGCCAACCAGCCCAGCCCAAAATGATCAGCCCGATTGTGGTCAGGGCGTGGTTGATGCGATCGACTGCAGCAAGTATGCGCGGGCTCTTGACCATAAAAGGCAGCAGGCCTGCCATGAGATGGCTGCGGTCACGACTGCAGGCCACTGCGCCGATAAAAGCAGACCACACCAACACCAGCCTTGGTAGTTCTTCAGCCCAGCGCGGCGTAGTATGAGTGATGAAGCGCTGGAACACGACGATGGTGACTAACACCGCAAGCACGGCGCAAGCCACCCCAACGAATACTTTGCTGAAGGCTGAGAGGTGGTATGAAATGCGTGTCAGCATCAATTTGCCTCGCGGTACTTCTTAAGTAAACCCATCAGTTCAGGGCCGTAAGTGACTTCGTAGGTTTTCCAGATCTGAGCAACCGCTGCGGCGAACGGAGCCTTATCCACTTCGTTGATCTGCATGCCTTTTTCTTTTAATTGGGCGATGAACTGGGCGTCGCTTTCAGCGATCATTCGACGTTGCTGATCTCGCCAGTGGTCGGCTGCAGCTTTCACCACTTTGCGATCATCGGCAGAGAGTCGGCCCCAAGTGGACTTAGAGATCACGAGGCTTGCAGGGCTCCAGACATGGCCGGTCAGCGAAAGGTACTTTTGGACTTCAAAGAAGGATGAGGTGTAGATGATCGAGAGAGGATTTTCTTGGGCATCGAACACCTTTTGTTGCAGCGCCGAGTAGAGCTCACCAAAGGCAAGCGGGGCGGGATTTGCGCCGAGCGCAACAAAGGTGTCTAGTCGCATCTTGTCAGGTGTGACGCGCGTTTTTAAACCCTTTAAATCAGTGGGCGTGTTGATTGGACCGCGGTTATTGGTAATGTGGCGATAGCCGTTCTCCCACCAAGACAGCAGCACAAGACCCTTAGCGTCACCGATCTTTTCGAGAGCAGCCCCCAGTTCACCATCGTAGGCCTTGTAAGCTTGAGCCGCAGTGTTCCAGGAATAGGGCAGTTCGACTACGCCGAACCGCGCGTCTACTGGTTGCAACGAACCAGAACCGATGATTGCTGCACCTTGGCTGCCAATCTGCATACCTTCAACCATAGTCTTCTCATTACCGAGCTGGCTGCTTGGAAATAAGATGAAATTCACGCGCCCAGCGGTCTTTGCTTTGACCTCGGCCGCGAAGCCCTCTGCAGCTTTATGCCAGCTATGGCTTGCCGCTAGCACGTGACCTAGCTTGATATCAACCGCCTGTGCAGCGGGTGCAGTAGTTAGTGCGAGACCGAGGGCAGTAAGTAGCGTGGCGAGTTTGCGTGAGGGTAATTGCATGACATGGTCCTTGTTAAGTGGTGGGACGATTGTGACATGGTGGGTATTAAAAGCAGCAGTACAAAAAATCTAGAGCGACTGGTCGAATCTAGAGTGACTGGTCGTGTTTGAGCATCTGCTCAGGGTATTGAAGAAAATTTGTTCAATCAAATGCTCGGTAATCACCTTTACCGTAATCGGCAAGAGTAATTTTTGGTAGTCATGCACGGCGATATTTCTAAAACCGACCATGCGTTTAAGCGATTCGGCAAGGGTTTGATCAATCCACTTTGCTTGCGCCAAGATTTCGAAGACGTCACGTGCGCTTTGGGGCACTCCAAGTCGGTCGCGGCGGATGATGTGGTGACCCATATCAAGTGCCGCCTCGCAGGCGCGCTGAATATTCATCATTTTGCGCGTGAAACCTCGGCGTTCAGGCCGGGGAGGTAGAGCGCGGAACGCGCGAGCGTTCCTCGCTTTGGTGACGTACCTGTTGCGT
>Ga0209550_10002555_pt1 | contig 17479 bp, 19 predicted proteins | sample LauGreSuBDMM15SN_2_FD_187567 | JGI IMG/M metagenome (GOLD analysis project Ga0209550, IMG submission 187567) | Freshwater lake microbial communities from Lake Michigan, USA - Su13.BD.MM15.SN (SPAdes) (version 5) | ecosystem: Environmental > Aquatic > Freshwater > Lake | place: Lake Michigan...
GTATTATCAAAGTTATTATCCTTATTGAGCTTTTGCAATATGTATATGATTTTAGTAAATACACCGCTATAACCAAAAGTAAGAGGCATAAATAAGATGAATTTGAAACAAAAAATTTTGAATTTGTGGAAGAAAATTTATCTTTGAATAGAGTTACATTAGGTAATTGAACTAAAGGCTCAATTTCGAAATCGTGACATAACTCGTGACGTTGACGCGTCAAGCACTAGGTTAAAATATTGATAATTTGGTTTGTAGCTCCCCCACCTGAGATCACGAAGTAATCCCCCTCTCACCCACCTTAGCCTATGCCTACGCCAAGGCTTCGGCATACAAAGTTAGCGAAGGTGGGTTTAATATGATTTTCGTCCAATTACTTTTTCAATTTGATTTGTAGAACTACTGCTTACATGAGCTTGTTTGGCATACATTTTCCAGTTATATATTACCGTTTGAACCTGTTCAATTATTGCCATTGAGTTCCTTATTTTAAAATAATCAGCTAATTCCATCAAATGCTTTTTTGTGGGATTTGCGCTTTCATTGGCAACCATAGTGCTATGCATTCCATGACCAGAACTTGAAAAGGTTAGATCGTAGGCTGGTGCAAATTTCCAAGCGCCATTTTCATCCATTAAAAACGCAAAATTTTTGCTATGATCATCACGGTTATGAGCAAATACATTAAAAGCCGCTAATCGGAGCACTTTTTCATAGGCACGAACATCATTTTCAAGTTTAAATGCGCAATCCATTAGATTTCCATAGTCTAAATTACTTAATCTAAAATTATCATGCATAATACCAGCCGCAGAATGGAGGTGTAAGCGTTTATTTCCAATTCTATCAAAGCGCTTGGTTCCAAAATAAACCTGTCCAGATTTTCCTTTAAACAGTTTTGAATCACTCATAATTATTCCTGCATCTAAGGCCATATTATAATAAGCGAACTCTATGTTTGCAATATCTGGCCTATCTGAAGATGATGGAAATTTTATAAGCCAATGTTCAAAGCCTTCAGGAATTGTTTTTCCTTCACTTATTAGCACATTTGAAACTGGATTGTATCCAATTAAAATTTTTGGTCTAGCGCCACCAGAGGAGCCTCCTAGTTTATATAAATCATCTATCACCTCTGAAGTAACTCCCGAAACAACCTGTAAGGATGCTTGAGCCAATTCATCCAACTCTAGCTTGAGATTTTCGTTACCTAATTCCTCCATTTCAGGCTTATAAATAAGTGCCCCCATGCCGTTTCTTCCAACAAATGCAAGCCTATCAAGCATGGTGATATTATCTAAATTCACGCCACCACTTATTAACCGCCTATCCAAAAGTAACTTTCCCCAACCATCAGGTAATGAATCTGCAAATACCCCAAATAATCCATCGAAAGGAATAGCATCTGCCTTATTTATTTCCCCATTTAACTTTAACTTAAATGGCGATATGTCAATACCCCTTTTTATAAATTCAGCATAATATTTAAAATAGATATCTCTGCCCTCAGCAAGTAATTCTCCCACTTCAATTTCATCTTTGTTTAGCAGAATTGAAACAACTATTTTTTTGACGTGAATCATCATCCTCTTGTTTTATCACTAAACAACTTTTCTATTTCTTTTAGGTTTTCTGTGCTAGTTAAAATTGGTTCAAAATCATGAAGACGATTTAAAATTTGAGCTAGTTTGAGCAAAGATTCTAAAGAAATTTGACCCGAATTCTCAAATCGCTTTACACTGCCCAAAGACACCCCGGAGCGTTTGGCTAGCTCACTTTGACTATACCCTAATTGCCTTCTAATAATCTTGTGTTTTATCGAAAGGTCTTTTTGAATATCACTAGGTTTTTTATCTATCCCAAAACTTAACATAGTAGTTAAAATATTAGTCGAATATACATATTTATGGAATAAATGGCTAATATATTGGCCAAGAAATACAATTATTTTTTCACAGATTTTAATCTGTGATAAATTAAAACTCTTCTCCTTTTAAGTACTTTGTTTTAAGAAGCTGGCAAACTTTATAGCGCTCATCGTGCGTATCTTGGTAAATGGCTTCAAGGGTTTCATATACATGTTTGATCCCAATTTTATTTGCCCATTCAAATGGCCCATAAGGATAATTGGTACCCAATTTCATGCTGGTATCTATGTCTGCTTGGCTCGCTGTGCCTTCCTGCAAAGTATAGCAAGCCTCGTTAATAATCATAAAAATTATCCTTGGTGTTACCATCCCAACTCGGTCTTCAACAACCTTATAGTCCCAAGCCAGTTGATTCATTAACAAGTCTAGTTTTGGGCGATCCAACTCTTTTGCCAAAGAGATTTCGGCTAAGCTTCTATTGATAAAAGTAGGAAGCGCATTGATGCCAAATAGCGTACATTCAATTTTAGCACGACAATCAAAAATGGCTTTTGCCAATTGCTGTTTTACTGCACAAACAAACACTGGAATATTTTTTAATCCTGCGTAATAGTGCAATTGTTCAATTTTTTCATCAAATTTGAGGTCGAAAATTACATCAAATTGATGCACATTTGCGCTTATTAAGTCACTATCATCTATGCAAGTTAATTCACATGAAATACCTTCCAACTTTTCTTGCAGTTCTTTTATTCGGTTCATTGAACCTCTTACCAAAATTTTCATATTCACAGTCTCAAATCAAAAACAAAGATAACAAGCCCTTACACATGGAAAAGAAAATAATTACGAGCAAAAATGCGCCTGAACCAATTGGCCCATATAGCCACGCTGTTCTTGTAAATGGAACCTTATACGTGAGTGGCCAAGTGCCAAAGGATGCACATACAGGCGAAATGGTTACTGGAGATATAAAAGCAGAAACCAAAAAGGTAATGGAAAACTTGCAAGCCATACTAGCAGAAGCAAATATGGACTTTAGCCATGTGGTAAAAACAACTATTTTTTGCGTTAATCTGGGAGATTTTGCTGCAATTAATGAAGTATATGGTAGTTTTTTTGCTGGAAACTATCCCGCACGCGAAACCGTTCAAGTGGTTAAACTCCCATTGAATGCCAATGTGGAAATAAGCGTAATTGCGGTTAAATAATTATGAACAAAGGTTTAGCTAAATTTTTATCTGTTTTGTCGCACCCTGTTTTTGTGAACTTGTTGTGCCTTTACTTATTATTTCTGTTGTTTCCTCAGCTAAATCATGGTATGCCAACGCGCATTCAGTTGTTTTTTATTGCCTTCATTTTTATTTCAACCAGTATTATTCCAATTTTGATAGTTTTGGTAATGCGCATTACTGGAAAAGTTAAATCTATAACGCTTGAAAGCAGTGAGGAGCGCAAATTACCTTTCCTTTTTACTTTAGCGCTTTATGTTTTTAATTACTATAATTTTTTAAAATCACCTACTACCCATCCCCTTATTTTGCAATATTTACTCGCATGTGCCGCAATCATCTGCGCCATTTCTATCATTAATTTTTTCAATAAAATTAGTATTCACATGGCTACCTTAGGTGCCTTGTGTGGTTTGCTTGCAACTGTTGGCAATATTGGTTTTGTGGATATGCGAATTGTATTAGTTTTGGCCATACTTTTTAGCAGTTTAATTGGTTCAGCCAGGTTGAGCTTGAAGGCGCATGTTCCCCAGCAAATTTATGCTGGCTTTGTTTTGGGTTTTGCCCTAATGTTTGTTGTGATGAATTTTCCTTTAGTTCACTTTTAAATAATAAATTATGAGTTACGAAACAGTATTGTTTGATGTTAATAATGGTATTGCTACCCTTACTTTAAACAGGCCAGATGTGTTTAATGCCTTCAATGAACAGCTAAGTGCAGATGTAAATGATGTACTTAAGAAAACGGCCAAAGATAAAAGCATTCGAGTTTTGGTAATTACAGGTTCTGGTAAAGCGTTTTGCAGCGGGCAGGATTTAAAAGCCATTGCTGGCAGTAAAAATAGAAGTTTAAGCGATAGCCTATACAAGAGGTATAACCCAATGATTAAAGCCATTCGTAATTTGCCTATTCCTGTAATATGTAAATTAAACGGGGTAGCTGCTGGGGCAGGCTGTTCACTGGCACTTTCATGCGACATGATTGTTGCTTCTGAGAATGCCAGTTTAATAGAAGTCTTTGTGAATGTTGGCTTAGTTTTGGATTCAGGTTCTTCTTATTTTTTACCTCGCTTAATAGGTTCAGCCCGAGCTTTTGAACTAGCTACTCTTGGCTCAAAAGTTACTGCGCAGCAAGCTGCTGATTGGGGAATGATTAACAAAGTTGTTAAATTAGAAGAATTAGATGAGGAAGTAAATAAATTGGCTGAACACTATTCCTTAGCGCCAACCAAAGCCATTGGTCTCATGAAAAAAATGCTCAACAAATCTTTTACAAGCGATTTGGATACCATGTTAGAGTACGAGGCTTATTGTCAAGAAATTGCAGGAAGAAGCGAAGATTACAAGGAAGGCGTAACTGCTTTTAACGAAAAACGCAAACCAGCTTTCAAGGGAGCTTAGCTTATTTTTTAACTACCTCATTATTAAGATGCTCTTTTAAGGTTGAAGTACTGTACTTTTTAGTTCTTAATTTTTATTTAATATTATAGTAACCAATTAATTATACTTGCAATTCTCGAAAATTGTTTAATTTATTTGTTAATTTATAATATTAATTTAATATCTTAGTGAAAAATTAAGATACATGGCTATTTCAATAACCAATTTATGTGTTGCATTAAAAGACAGTAAATCTTGTCCTGATTCAATTCAAATTGCAGAAAAATTGCAAAATTATTTTAAGGCAAACGTAAACGCATTTTTAGTGGGCAATTCAAAAATTGGATTACCTGCTAGCTTTAGTTTAGAAGAAAATGTTACTATTAAAAATATTGGAAAAAAGTTTAACGCTTCTAAAAATGAATTGATCATTTTGCCTGTAATAAAAGGTGACTCTGAAAAGGGGTTGCTAACTGTTGCAGAGGCTAATCACATTATTGAGCATTCCGAAAGAATGGTTTTAACTGTTCCTTGCATTGGAGCTGCATTCAATTTAAGCACAATCGTAGTTCCAATAGATTCGTCATTTGAAACGCGTCAGAAAGTTCCTTATGCCATAGCATTGGCTGGAGTTTTCAATGCTACCTTGCATATTGTAGGTGTTTCAAATGATAAAGGAAAGGACAGCACTGTTTTAATCAATAATTACATGCGTCAAGTATGTAATAATATTGAAGAAAAAGGAGTCAAGTTTGTTTCAGAGACCAGGTTAGGTGGAAATCCAACAGACCAATTATTGGCGTATTCAAATGAAGTGAACGCTGGAATGGCGGTTATTATGACAGAGCAAGAAACAAATTTCGTCTCTTTTTTCTCAGGAAAATACTCCCAACAAATGGTTAAAAACAGCAATATCCCTATTTTATCCATTCACCCCAAAGATTTAATTGTGAGTGACGCACGCTTGTAAGTGCTGATTCTATGATAGTAAACTTGTTTAACTTTCATATTTGCCTAATTATCATTAATTTTACCAGCTTATTTTTGTAAAACCTTGGAAGGCATTTGTTGTTATATAGTTTTACTCAAAAAATCCGTTATCTAATTTACCGTATGCCAAAAATGACTATTCAACCAGGCCCTAGTTTAGAAAAAATCAAGTTTCCTGCTGATTTAAGAAAATTTCCTGAACAAGATTTGGTGAAAATCTCACAAGAGCTTAGGCAATATATCATTGATACTGTTTCTGTTTATGGTGGCCATTTTGGTGCCAGCTTAGGTGTGGTGGAATTAACAGTAGCTCTACATTATGCATTTAATACACCAATAGATCAATTAATATTTGATGTGGGACATCAAGCTTATGGCCATAAAATATTAACGGGCAGAAGGGATGAATTCCACACCAATAGAGTTTATAACGGATTATCTGGTTTTCCCAAGCGAAGCGAAAGCGAATACGATGCATTTGGTGTAGGACATTCTTCTACATCAATATCTGCCGCACTTGGCATGGCCGTTGCCTCTAAGCTTAAAGGCGATAACGACAAGCAGCATATTGCAATAATAGGAGATGGTGCATTAACTGGTGGAATGGCATTTGAAGGTTTGAACCATGCTGGAGTTGCTAATGCAAATATTATTGTAGTGCTCAACGACAATTGCATGAGTATTGACCCAAATGTGGGTGCATTAAAGGAATATTTAACAGACATTACAACCTCACCAACCTACAATAAATTTAAAGGTGATATTTGGAAAACGCTTGATCGCATGAGCAAGGTAGGACAGATTTCACAAGATATTTTATCCAAAATCCATGATACGCTAAAAGGTGGTTTGTTGAGTCACAGTAATTTATTTGAAGCCTTAGGATTCAGATATTTTGGCCCAGTTGATGGGCACGATGTGAACCACATGGTGAAGATATTCAATGATTTGAAAAACATCCCTGGTCCAAAATTATTACATTGCATTACGGTTAAGGGCAAAGGTTTTGCTCCAGCCGAAAAGGATCAAACAATTTGGCACGCACCTGGTTTATTCGACAAGGTTAGTGGGGAAATAATAAAAGTTCCTGTTTCTAGTCCTCAACCACCAAAATACCAAGATGTTTTTGGGCATTCTATTGTTGAATTGGCCGAAATGAACCCTAAAATAGTTGGGGTTACGCCAGCAATGCCCTCTGGTAGTAGTATGAATATTATGATGAAAGCCATGCCAGATAGGGCTTTCGATGTTGGTATTGCCGAACAACATGCAGTAACTTTTAGTGCAGGTATGGCAACTCAAGGTTTAATACCTTTTTGTAATATTTACTCCACTTTTATGCAACGTGCCTACGACCAAGTTGTGCATGATGTTGCTTTGCAAAAATTACATGTTATTTTTTGCATGGATAGGGCAGGCTTAGCCGGCGCAGATGGGCCCACCCACCATGGAATGTTAGATATTCCTTTTATGAGGTGTGTACCAAACATGGTTGTTTCTGCTCCAATGAACGAGGAGGAACTGCGCAATTTAATGTTTACCGCTACTTTAGATAAAAATGCAGGGCCATTCTCCATCAGATATCCAAGAGGTAATGGCGTTTTAATAGATTGGAAACGTCCTTTTGCAGAAATTGAAGTTGGTAAAGGTAGAAAGTTAAGAGATGGAGAGGATTTTGCCATTTTATCATTTGGCACGGCAGGTATTTTAGCTCAAACCGCCTTGAACCAATTAGATAAAGAAGGCATTAATGGTGCGCATTATGATATGCGATTTGTAAAGCCATTGGATGAAGAATTATTACATGAGGTTTTTACTAAATTTAAACATGTAATAACAGTTGAGGATGGCACCATTGTAGGTGGTTTTGGATCAGCCATATTGGAGTTTATGGCAGAGAACCATTACAATGCAGATGTAACAAGAATGGGTATGCCCGATAAAATTATTGAGCATGGCGAGCAATCTGAACTATATGCAGAATGTGGGTTTGACGCAAAAAGTATTGCCCAAATGGCCAAATCAGTTATTGGTGTTAGGCAAAAGGCCTAAACTCAATTGCGCTAATTAAATTAACTTACTGTAGTTCCCACATCATCGCCTTGGCATACACGAAGGAAGTTGCCCATTTTGTTCATATCAAAAACCACAATTGGCATTTTATTTTCTTGGCATAAAGTAATGGCTGTCATATCCATCACATTTAGGCCTCTTTCGTAAACTTCTTCAAAGCTAATTTGGTTAAATCTTGTAGCTGATTTGTCTTTTTCTGGATCCGCAGTATAGATACCATCAACCCTGGTTCCCTTTAATACTAAGTTTGCATCTATTTCAACTGAGCGCAATGCAGCGGCAGAATCTGTGGTGAAATATGGATTTCCTGTACCAGCGCCAAATATTACCACACGACCTTTTTCTAAATGTCTAATTGCACGGCGGCGGATAAAAGGTTCAGCAATTTGTTCCATGTGTATAGCAGTAAGGAGGCGAGTTTTCATGCCAATTTTTTCTAAAGCTCCTTGTAAGGCCATAGAGTTAATAACGGTTGCAAGCATGCCCATGTAATCTCCTTGTGCACGTTCAACTAACCCACCGGCAACACCTTGCACTCCTCTAAAAATATTACCGCCACCAATAACAATAGCCACTTCAACACCTGCATCTACTACCGATTTTACATCTAATGCATATTGTTCTAAAATTTTAGGGTCAATACCATATTGCATCTCGCCCATTAAGGCTTCGCCACTTAGTTTTAGCAGAACGCGTTTGTATTTCATTTGTTGAAGATTTTATTTTTGAGTTACGAATTTACAAATTGGTAGAGGAATATGTTAAATTAATAATTTTTAGGCAAAAAAAATCCTCTTCAGATTTGAAGAGGATTTTTTAAATAATTATAAAGAAACTCGTTTAAATGATACAACAGTTAAACCTTTCTCAATGCCATCAAGCATTTGTAGAATAGTTTTGCTGTTGTCTTTAACAAATTCTTGGTTCAATAAAGTGGAGTCTTTGTAGAACTTACCTAATTTACCTTGAGCAATTTTCTCAAGCATGGCTTCAGGCTTACCTTCTGCGCGTGCTTGGTCCATTCCAATAGCAATCTCACGTTCGATAATGGTAGGATCAACATCACCTTTATCTAGAGCTACTGGGTTCAAAGCAGCAATTTGCATGGCCACATCTTTACCAGCAATAAAATTTGCTTCAGAAGCAGGATGGTTCAATGAAACCAATACGCTCAACCTGTTACCAGCGTGGATGTATGGAACGATATTTTCACCTGTTACGATTTCATATTTTACTACGTCAATTTTCTCCCCAATTTTACCAACTTGCTCGGTTAACTTATCGGCAACGGTTAAGCCATCCATTGGTAGAGCTCTCAATGCTTCAACATTGGCAGCTTTATTGGCAAGTGCGATATCTACTAATTTGTGGGTAAAGGCTACAAAATCTTCATTTTTAGCAACGAAATCGGTTTCGCAACTCAATTGAACAATAACACCAAGTTTATTGTCGCTAGTTACTTTAGCAATAATTGCACCTTCTTTTGCGTCACGATCAGCGCGATTAGCTGAAATTTTAGCACCTTTTTTTCTTAAAAAATCGATGGCAGCTTCCATGTCGCCATTGCTTTCTTGCAACGCTTTTTTGCAATCCATCATTCCTGCACCTGTTAACTGACGTAGGTTGTTTACGTCTGCAGCACTAATTGTGTTAGTTGTACTCATTATAGTATTTTTATTTTTTCAATATTGTGTTGTTAAAAAAATGCCTCCGTCGGCCTGCTGGCGGACGGAGGCGTTTTTTCTATGCTTCCTCTTTTTCAGCTACCGCTTCTTTGTCTACTGTTTCTTCTTTCTCGCGTTTGCGTTCAGATAAACCTTCAACGATTGCATCTGTGATGTAGCGGGTAATCAAAGCGATTGATTTTGCCGCATCGTCATTAGCAGGGATAGGGAAATCAACTAGCGTAGGATCTGAGTTGGTATCTACTATTCCAAAAGTAGGGATATTTAATTTTGTGGCTTCTGCAACTGCAATGTGTTCACGTTTGATGTCAACTATAAGCAATGCTGCAGGTAAACGATTAAGATCTGCGATTCCACCTAACACTTTTTTCAATTTGATTTTTTCGCGATCGATCATCAAACGCTCTTTCTTATTGATATTAGTGTATGTACCATCTTGCGCTAACTTTTCTAAAGTTTGCATTTTCTTGATACTTTTTCTTACTGTTCCGAAATTGGTAAGCATACCGCCTAACCAACGATCGCAAACATAAGGCATGTTTACACGTTTAGCCTCGTTTTCCATAATCTCTTTAGCTTGCTTTTTAGTAGCAACATAAAGAACTTTACGGCCAGACTTAACGATGTTTTTAATGGCTTGGGCGGCCTCATCCAGCTTTACAGCTGTTTTGTGTAGATCGATGAGGTGGATTCCGTTTTTCTCCATAAATACATATGGTGCCATTTTCGGATTCCATTTGCGGGTTAAGTGACCAAAGTGCACTCCCGCTTCCAGCAACTCTTCGTGCGTGATTTTTGACATATAAATTGATAAATTCTGATTAACGTTTTACGAATTGGAAACGTTTACGAGCCTTCTTCTGACCTGGCTTCTTACGTTCAACCATTCTAGGGTCACGGGTTAATAAACCAGCAACTTTTAAAGAAGGCTTCAATTCGGCGTTGTGTTTTACCAAGGCACGTGAGATGGCTAATTTAATAGCATCTGCTTGGCCAGTTTGACCACCACCATTCACATGAATGGTTGTATCAAATTGTCCTTCGGTATTGGTAACTTGAAATGCTTTGTTTGCAGCAATTTGCAAACTTAATGTTGGAAAATAAACCTTGTGGTCTTTTTTGTTTACAGTCATTGTTCCTGTACCTGCAGTGAGGTAAACACGGGCAACCGCTGTTTTTCTTCTTCCTAATGCGTTATTGATTTCCATCTCTTAGAATTTTAATTCTTTTGGTTGTTGTGCTCCATGAGGATGCTCAGATCCTGCGTATACATGCAGGTTACGGAATAACTCAGAACCCAATTTGTTTTTTGGAAGCATTCCTTTAATTGCATGTTCTGCAATATAAGTTGGCCTGCGCACAAGAATATCTTTAGCTACTTCAAAACGCAAACCTCCTGGGTATCCCGAGAAGAATTTGTATTCTTTGTCATTCAATTTGTTTCCAGTGAAACGGATTTTATCAGCATTGATAATAATCACGTAATCACCACAATCTGAATGAGGTGTAAATGATGGCTTGTGCTTGCCACGTAATATGTTTGCCACTTTGCTGGCAAATCTTCCTAAGGTTTGTCCTTCAGCATCAATCACAAACCAGTTTTTGGTTGTGCTTGCCTTATTGGCTGAGATTGTTTTGTAACTTAATGCGTCCACGCTTGATCAGTTTTATTAAAGGGGTTGCAAAAATAGGCCATGTTTTGATAATTCACAACAAAATGTTTAAAAAATCTCACTTTTTCCTATTTGAGGGATGCGAAGATAGGCAAATAGTTGGGATTCACCTATCAAATTGCCAAAAGAAATATTGTGTAATAGGTCAAAAATTGTTGAAGGTTGAGAAAAAGTTGATTTTTATTGTCTTACACCTTTACAAACTTTTTAAACCGATAAGTTCCTTTTGCATTGAATACCAAAATAATATATGGTCCTGGCCGCATACTATTCACCTCTGGAAGGTCGAAAACGAATGGAATGGCAAAATTATCACTTGCTGGGAGTGTTCTTTGAATCATGATTTTACCAAAATAATCAATTAAATAAAAGTTAGCGGTGCTTCCTGTATTTTGAACAAAGGTAAATTTCAATATGTCATTGTCGGAGACAAAGGTTGGAATTAAATCTATTTCAAATCCGTTGCAAGGCCCATCTGTCCAAGTTAATACGCCATTTCTATACCTAGCTTCACAGTCATGTCTGTAAGTAATACCATCGCATCCACAAACAGGTCTATAGGTTGGATCAGGACAAGGAAAAGAAGGGCTAATTCCTAGTGCATCAATGCATTGTGCAGAGGTAACGGAAGGTTTGAACCAACTTATTAATAGAAAAAAATATATAAATCTTGCCATTCTTATTCTGCTTTTTTCATGGTTTTTTATTTTAAGCAATTTAATATATTGTTTAATATTATGCCAAGTTAAATAACTTATATTATTTTGCTGCTTATATGGAGAATAGGTTGTTTTATATAATTAGACATGGTGAAACCGAATTTAATAAGCTAGGAATAGTTCAAGGTAGTGGCGTTGATATGCCTCTTAATCAACTGGGGATAGACCAAGCGCAGAAGTTTTATAAGCATTACAAGGAAATTAAGTTTAATAAAATTTACACTTCAAGTTTAATTCGCACATATCAAAGTGTACTGCCATTTATTGAGGCAGGTTATACTTATGAGGCAGTTCCAGCTCTGAACGAAATCTCTTGGGGCATATATGAAGGTAAGCCACAAAACGAAGTGGAAAGAAAAGTGTATGGCGAGGTAGTTAAATCTTGGAATACTGGAAATTATAGTGCCAGAATTTTAGCAGGTGAAAGTGCTTTAGATCTTCAGTTAAGGCAGTCAGCATTTGTTCAATACCTCAAGCAACAAACAGATGAATGCGTATTGATTGCTATGCACGGGAGGGCTTTGAAGTGTTTTTTATGCAATTTATTGGAATTGCCTTTATCTGAAATGGATAGTTTTGAACACCGAAACTTGTGTTTATATGTATTAGAATTCGACGGAAATAAATTCAGTATTATCAAGAATTGTGATATTACACATCTCATGAGTTAAAAAAAATCCCAGAACTAAGCTGACTTAATTCTGGGATTATAGTATGTAAGAGAAATATTACCTCAGTAATTCTCTTGAAATTACAATTCTATTAACTTCACTCGTTCCTTCGTATATTTGGGTAATCTTAGCATCACGCATCAAGCGTTCTACGTGGTATTCTTTAACATAACCATAGCCGCCATGAACTTGAACAGCTTCAGTGCTCACCCACATGGCAGTTTCTGATGCGAATACTTTTGCCATAGAACTAGCCAATGCATAATCTTTACCTGAATCTTTCAACCAAGCTGCTTTCACAACTAATAACCTTGCTGCTTCTATTTGGGTAGCCATATCTGCAAGCTTAAATTGGATTGCTTGGTGGTGCATAATTTCTTTTCCAAATGCTTTGCGTTCCTTAGAATATTTTAATGCCAACTCATAGGCACCGCTTGCTATTCCTAAGGCCTGAGCTGCAATGCCTATGCGGCCTCCAGCTAAAACCTTCATCGCAAATTTGAATCCAAATCCATCTTCGCCAATTCTATTTTCTTTTGGTATCTTTACATCTTGAAACATAATGGAATGAGTATCACTACCACGGATTCCCATTTTATCTTCTTTTCTACCAATAGTAACACCTTCCCAGTTTTTTTCTACAATAAATGCATTGATTCCTTTGTGGCCTTTTTCTACATGTGTTTGGGCAATTACCAAATAGTAGGTTCCAGAATTACCATTGGTGATCCAATTTTTGGTTCCATTTAATAAATAATAATCACCTTTATCTTCTGCAGTTGTTTGTTGCGAAGTAGCGTCGCTACCAGCTTCTGGCTCAGATAATAAAAAAGCACCATGAACTTGGCCACTAGCCAAAGGCACTAAATATTTTTGTTTTTGTTCTTCGTTGCCATAAGTTTCTATACCCCAACATACCAAAGAATTATTCACTGATACAACCACCGAAGCCGAAGCATCAATTTTTGACAACTCTTCCATGGCCAGCACGTATGATATGGTATCCATTCCAGATCCACCATATTTAGGGTCAACCATAATTCCCATAAAACCTAGCTCACCTAATTTTTTAATTTGCTCATAAGGAAATTTCTGCTCGTTATCTCTTTCAATAACTCCTGGCAATAATTCAGTTTGCGCAAAATCGCGCGCTGCCTGTTGCACGTTTAAATGTTCTTCGGTAAATTCAAAATTCATATACTTTCAATTTGGTTTGGCGAATATAGTTGTTGGATTCAGATATTCAAACCATTTACTTATGGTTTTTGTTTAAGAAGATTTAATTTTTTTTTCAATAGCGCTTGTTGAATAGCCAGCTAAGAAATCAATGGCTTTAACTTCTCCCCCCTTTGCCTTAACCACATTATAACCAACAATTTGTTCAATATTGTAATCGCTTCCTTTTACTAAAACATCGGGTTGAACCAATTCAATAAGCTTTAATGGAGTTGGTTCATTAAAAAGCACCACTGCATCTACAAAACTTAAGGAGGCCATGATTAGCATTCTAGATTGCTCATCTTGAATGGGTCTGTGTGGACCTTTCAATCTGCTAACAGATTCATCTGTATTTAAACCTAAAACGAGCACATCACCCAAATCTGCTGCCTTGGCCAAATAGTCAACATGGCCTTTATGAAGAATATCAAAACAGCCATTGGTGAAAACAATTTTTTTGCCTTCCTTTTCCCATTGTGCAACTTTTGTCCTCAAGCCATCCCAGTCAAAAAGTTTGGTTCGAACCGAATTATGCTTGCTCATTTAATTTCTTTTTTTGTTTGCTAATGACTAACAAAGAGGCAATTGCACCCAAGGCTATTAAAACAATCATTTGTATGCCATGAACCATAGTTGCGTATGCTATTCCGTCTTCTTTGGCAACACCAAATAAAAGTAATGATTGCATTACAAAGAAATGATAAGTACCAGCTCCTGCACCTGGGGCAGGTAAAACAACTCCAATGGTTCCAATTGCAAATACCGTAAGGCAATCTACAAAGTTTAAGTGAGATGTTGATTCCATGGCAAACAAGCAAACATACATCATTAAAATATAGCCAGCCCAAATGAGCACTGAAAGTAATATAAATAGGAAAGGATTTTTTATATGTCTAATGCTTAATAAACCATCACCAAAGCCCTGAATCATTACAAAAATTCTGGCGAATAAGGCTGTTTTAACAAGCTTTTTTCTTAAAACAAATAACAAGCAGCTTATGGCTGCCATACCCAATAAAATTATCCATTTCCATGGTAATCCGGCATTTTGAGTATCTGCATTGCCCGAATTTAATGTCTTGGTTAGGAAGCTGCTAATTAAATCGAATTGAAGTAAAAATATGGTTCCCAAAATAAGTGCTAAGAGCACCATATCCACTAATCTTTCTGTTACTACTGAACCTAAAGATTTTTCAACTGGCACATCATCTGTTTTGCTCAATGCTGCACAACGAGATACTTCACCCGCTCTGGGGATAATATAATTCATCATGTACCCAACCAATACCGCGTAAAAACTATGGGTTACAGAAACCTCATATTGCATGGCACTATATAGTTGAGTGGCTCTTAAAGCTCTTAACCAATGGCTAAACAAGGAGACAACAACACCTAGGATTAGCCAATATAAATTGGCATTGGCCATTTTTTGAAAGAGCTCGCTCCAATTGGTATCTCTGAAAACAAAAAATAGAAAAAATCCACCTATAAATACAATCAGACTATACTGGATAAGCTTTTTCAATGGATTTTAGTGTGTTAACTTATTTTGGTGATCGGGATAAATGGCAATAGGTTGGTATTTTTTTGCCTCATCAAACTCCATAATGCAATAAGAGATGATGATTACATGATCACCAGTGGCGGCTTTTCTGGCAGCAGGGCCATTTAAACAGATCATTCCGCTACCGCGCTCACCTTTGATAACGTATGTTTCAAGTCGTTCACCATTGTTGATGTTTACCACTTGAACTTTTTCATTTTCTATCATATTTGCGGCATCCATCAAATCTTCGTCAATTGTAATACTGCCTACATAATGTAATTCTGTTTGCGTAACTTTTACACGATGTATTTTTGATTTTAAGAGTTGTATTTGCATAGTAATTTTTGCCCTGCAAAAGTAGGTAAAAAGCACAAACTCACAAATTAATTGGAACTTGAGTAGCAAATAACACTAAACCATAAAATTTATTAAGCTGTCAAAAAACAGTCATAAATGGGTAAACTGATTTTTATCAGAGGAGGTTCAATGTTTAATAGGCGTAATTTGTAGTCCAATTAAAACAAAATATCATGAAAAAAATTCTTCTTATCTTTACTTTTTTCTGCTTCAACATACAACTAAATGCTCAAACTGCAGATAGTGTTAGTATGTTACCAGGAACAACACTAGATGTATACTATAACTTGGAAACTGGTAATAAAGATACAGTTAGAAACAACAATTGGCATATTGCCTTTGCAGTTCGTAAGGCTCAACCACCTTTGAAAACTATGCAAGCAGCCACTATTTTAGTGAATGATGGCCGCAGCGTAGATTTATATAAGTCAAATTCTATGATAACTGATTGGAATAGTTTTGACACAACAGGTTGGAAAACTTGGCCACAATCTTTTAATAGTGATAGCAGCTGGGATATTGGTGCGTTTAATCAAGCAAGAAACCAAAGTAATCCTTTCGATTATGGATGGGGACAGTATAACATGACTTCAAAAGATGTTGTTGGAAACAATATTTGGTTGGTGGCAATTACCACTTCACCAAATCCTTCGGCACCTAAGACTTTGAAAAAACTGGCTATTCATAAGATTGCTTATGACACCATGTGGATTTTTACCTTTTCAAATATAGATGGTACAGATAGCACAACTTTAACAATAAAGAAGTCTGATTTTAATAATAAAATGTTTGCGTATGTAAATTTGGTCTCAAAAACAGTAATTGACAGAGAACCTGCATTAAGCACTTGGGATATTGTTTTCACAAGATACAAATCATTGGTTACCTTATTTGGACAAACGTTGATGTATCCAGTGATGGGCGTATTGCACCATCCAAATGCAGTAACAGCCGAATATTCAATGCCAAACGCACGTTCATTTGTGCCAGATACTACCTTGAAATTTAATTCTAAAATTGCAGAAATAGGTTGGGATTGGAAATTAATTACCACCACACCAGGTGCATGGCCTGTGAAAGATTCACTTTCTTATTTTATTAAAACAGGATCTAACAAATACTACAGAATTTATTTCACTGATTATTATGCGGATCAAACCAAACAACTCATTAAGTTTAATAAAACATTTTTTTCTCAGCTAACTGGCAACAGTGAATTGGCAAAATCTATTGAAACACTAAAAATTTATCCAAACCCTGCTTCAGCATTTGTAAATATTGAAACTGTGTTCACAAAACCAGTTGCTGCAGTTAATGTTCAATTAATTGATATGACCGGAAGGACTATAGGTAGTGAAACATTCATCAATAGAAACGGGGATTTTAATGTTGCGGTTTCAACGGCTCAACTTAAACCGGGGATTTATTTTGTTAGCATAGAAGCAGATGGTGTAAAAGCATCAAAAAAGTTAATTATTAATTAGTCAACTTGAGCATGCCTTACCTTACAAAAAAATATTTTCAATACAGTGCTGCCATTTGGGTGGCACTGTTATTGAGTATTCATGCGGCTATTGCACAGCCAGCAAGTAAGGTTTTAGATTTAGATGAATTGGTAGTTACTGGCCAATATGAGGTAAATAGCCTTAGTAAATCTGTACACAAGGTTAAGGTAATTGATGCCAAGCGAATTGAAGCGCAAGGAGCCTTTAGCCTACAGCAAGTATTAGGAAACGAGTTAAATATTAGAATCATGCAAGACCCTATTTTGGGAACAAGCATGCAATTACAAGGTGTTGGAGGAAACAATATCAAGGTGTTAATAGATGGGGTTCCAGTTATAGGAAGAGAAAATGGAAATATTGACCTTTCTCAAATAAACCTTCAAAACGTGGAGAGGATTGAGTTTGTTGAAGGTCCCATGAGCGTGAATTATGGCACCGACGCACTTGGTGGTGTAATAAATATCATTACTAAAAAGCAGAAGCAAGCAACTAAGAATTTTAAATTAGGTACTTATGCAGAGAGCATAGGCCAATATAATATCGACCTTTCTGGGGGTGTGGC
>Ga0209550_10002557_pt1 | contig 17477 bp, 17 predicted proteins | sample LauGreSuBDMM15SN_2_FD_187567 | JGI IMG/M metagenome (GOLD analysis project Ga0209550, IMG submission 187567) | Freshwater lake microbial communities from Lake Michigan, USA - Su13.BD.MM15.SN (SPAdes) (version 5) | ecosystem: Environmental > Aquatic > Freshwater > Lake | place: Lake Michigan...
CTCGATCGGCAGCGTGTTCCAGCATTTCAATAACTGCTTCCGGACGTTCGAGAACAACTGGGGCAAGGAAGATGCCGAGCAGGCGCTGCGCCAGGCAGGCGCGGCGGGGCAGCCGGAAGGATCCGCGATCTATTTCGGCGTCGATGCAGACTGGCCGTATCAGGCGATTCGCGATCCGATCATCAGGTACTTCGAGGACATAAAGCTGGCCTTCGAGGGATCGGGGATCGCCGTCGGCATCTACTCCAACGGATGCATCTGCAATGCGGTCCGCGAGAAGGGACTGGCGCAGTACTTCTGGCTCTCGGGATCGACTGGACATTCGGGAACGCAGGCGTTTTACAATACCGGTCAGTGGACGATGTTCCAGAATTCGCTCGACATCACGCCGCCGGAAGTCGGCTATGGCATCGACACAAACATCGCGAACCCGGCGACGCGTGGGTATGTCGGGCAGTGGAGCGCGGCGGGCGCGGCGACAGCGTCGCACGGCGTTGCTCCGACGCAGGCGGCGTTCGAGGCCCGAGCCTTCCTGCGTGCGAACACGGAGCTGATCCAGGATCTCAATCCGGGCGCGGCGTCATTGGCGACGCTTGTAAAGGACCGGAATGTGCGACGGCTTGAGACGTCCGGCGCGTGGACGAATGTGGTGACGCAGGAGGGCGGGGCGACGCGGGCTGCTGCGTCGCTGCGCGGCTGGGTTACGACTGCTTCACTGTCGCCGCTGCAGCATTTTCCGGACGACACGTCGAACTACGGCCTGTGCGGCGCGCCGACGGCGGTGAGCGACACGTTCAAGTACCAGAACTGCGAGCGGGCGACGTCCCGCAATCGCTGATCAGCTCTGCGGCGTCACGCGCAGCACCTTGCCGCCATCGTCGACAAGCAAATATAGCGCGCCGTCCGGCGCCTGCGTTACATCGCGGATGCGGCCCTGATCGCTCATCAGCCGCTCTTCGCCGACGACGCGGTCGCCTTCGATGTCGAGGCGGACGAGTTGCGTCGTGCCCAGGGCGGCGACGATGAGGTCGCCTTTCCAGGGGAAGAGCTTGCCGGTGTAGAAGGTCATGTCGCCCGGGGCGATCACGGGGTCCCAGTAGTAAGTAGGCTGCTCCATGCCGTCCTTGGCCGTGATGCCCTCGCCGATGGGACCTCCTGCGTATTCGATGCCGTAGGTGATCACGGGCCAGCCATAGTTCTTGCCGGCTTCGGGGATGTTGATCTCGTCGCCGCCGCGCGGGCCGTGCTCGATTGTCCAGAGCTTGCCGGTGTCTGGGTGGATCGCGGCGCCTTGGACGTTGCGGTGGCCGTAGCTCCAGATTTCCGGCTTCGCGTTGGCCTGGCCGATGAAGGGATTGCCGTCGGCGGGCGTGCCGTCCTGCTTCAGCTTAACCATTTTGCCGATATGGGTGTTGAGGTCCTGCGACAGTTGGCGGGGCTCAGGATCGGAGCGTTCGCCGAGCGTGAGGTAGAGGTTGCCTGAGGAGTCCCATTCGATATTGGAGCCGTAGTGCGCGGTGGACGCCCAGGCGGGCTCCTGCCGGAAGATCGTTGAGACGTTCTCAAGTCTGGTGCGATCGGCGGACAGTGTCGCCTTGCCGAGGCTGGTGGCGTTCTTGCCGCCTCCGCGGTCTTCGGAGAAGGAAAAATAGATTGTGCGCGCCGTCATGAAGTCGGGGCCGACCGAGATGTCGAGCAGCCCGCCCTGGTCGCGTGCGTCGACTTTGGGTACGCCTTTGACTTCGGTCTTCGGCTTGCCGGGCGCGACGAGCCAAAGCTTGCCTGCCTTCGATGTTACGAGAACTGCGCCATCGTCCGGCAAGATGGCCGAGCCCCAAGGGTTATCGATTCCGTCAGCGATCGTCTCGACGGTCAGCGTGACATTCGATTTCGACTGCGGCGCGCGGGTCTGTTCGGCGAAGGCCGGCTTGGCGTCGGGCTTGTTCGGCTCGCCCTGGGCGACGGCAGCGCCGCGTGCCGGCGCCGCGTCGCTTGCCGGTGGTTGCTCGAGCGCTGCGCCTGTCGAGGCGCCACCACAAGCGGCGAGGAGGCCCGTGAAGGCAAGAGGGGCAGGCAAACGCATGGAGCATCTCCGTGTTCGACACGTGTTGCAGATAGGCCGCCAATTGCGAGCAGCCAGCCTGCCGGTTGGCTATCGCATCAGGCCGAGTTCGGCATGCGCGAGTTCTAGGCTGGCCAGAACGTCGACGCCAACATGGATGAACTCGTCGACACCTGCGGCGCGCAGCTCCTGTTCGCGATCACCCGGCTTGCCCGCGAGATAGAGGCGCGAGACGCCGGCCTCCTTGAGCGCCTTGGCAGCTGCCACCGCGTCTTCGGCGTAGCGCTTGTCCGAGCCGCAGAGGCAGACGATCGAAGCGCCGGATTGCTTCAGGCCATCCGTGAGCGCGGCCAGTTCACCGGAGAGAAGCGTGGCGTCGATGCCGCCGGCGGCGAAGAAGTTCTGCGCGAATTGTACGCGGGCCGCGTGTTCGGCGAGCGGGCCGATTGCGGCGAGGGCGATGCGCGGGGCGCGACCGGCGGCGGTGCGCTGGTCGGCCAGGTCGCGGAGGCGTTCGAACGGTTCGGCAAGGCGGATGGGCCAGAACGGGTCGGCTTCGGCGCCATCTTCTTCCGTCGTGCGCGAGAGGTCGGCGAGTGTCGCCTTGTCGGCGGCGGCAAGGCGCAGCGCCGCCCACGTGCGGCCGGTGGGGGCCCGGCCGGACGCTTCAGCGGCGCGGCGCACGATGGCAGGTAGGTTGACCGTCTCGACGCGAGGGACTTCTTCAACCAGCAACGGGAAGTCGGTGACGCCGGTGATCGGCTCCTTGCGTTTTGCTGCGGCTTTGAGGCGGGCGGAGCGGGCGTCGGCGACGCCGGTCTGGAAGCCGCCTGTCTGCAGGGCATTCAGGAGCCCACCCTCGCGCTCGATCTGCTGGAAGAGGTCCCAGGCGGCGTTGGCAAGGTCGTCGCCCAGCTTTTCGATGGCCCAGGCGCCGCCCGGCGGATCGACAACGCGGCCTAGGCTGGATTCTTCCTGCGCGATGATCTGCGTGTTGCGGGCAAGGCGGCGAGCGAGCTTGCCCGGCAGGCCCATTGCATCGGTGAAGTTGCGGACGGTGACGATGTCTGCTCCGCCCACGCCGGCGGCGAAGCAGGCTGCGGTGTTGCGCAGGATGTTCACCCACGGATCGCGACGGGTGAGCATGCGGCGCGAGGAGACGGCCTGCAGCTTCATTGCGCCGGATGCGCCGAAAGCGGTGGCGATGCGCGACCACATGCGACGGGCGGCGCGCAGCTTCGACATCTCGATCTGATAGTCCGCGCCGACGCTGGCCGTGAACAGGACCTGGCGGCAGGCGGCTTCTGCGCCGAGGCCGGCTGTCATCAGAGCGCGCACATAGTCGGCGCCGGAGGCGATCAGGTAGGCGAGTTCCTGCACCTCGGTGCCGCCGGCTTCGTGCACGGGGCGAGAGTCGGCGCGGATCGCGGTGGCGAGCGGAAACTCGGATGCGATATCGCGCGCGAAGAGCGCGGCCTGCATGAGTTCGTCATCGGCGCGGCCCGGCAGGGCGCCGGTGCGCGCGAGAGCGCTGATCGGATCGACATTGAAGGCGATCATCACGGATGAAGCGGGGCGGGTGGCGCGTGAGGCGGCGAGCAACGCAGCAAGCTCGATGCCCTGCGCCGTCGAGGCGCCGGCGGCTTCGATGGCGACCGTGGCAAGATCGAGCTTCACGAAATGCAGGATGCGTTCGATGTCGACCGCCGAGCGGGCGACGACGCCATGCTCGCCAGCAGCATCGACGCGGAGTTCGACAGAGGAGCAGCCGCCCTGCAGCGCTTCCATCACCTGCTCGGTGGCGATGGCGGGATCGGGGTGGGAGACGACCTGGCGAATATCCCATGGCAGGTAAACGTCGTTGATGGCGCGGTCGCCACGGATGAAGGGCGCAGCGCCCGGCACGCCCGATGCGTCGGCCGCCCAGTCAGGCGCGCGGTAGAGCGGCTTCACGGGGACGCCGTGTTCGGTCGTTGTCGTGATCTTCGACAGCGGCGCCCCATCGAGCGCCTTCTGGGCCAGGGCCTGCCACTGGGCCTCGTCGGCGCGCGGAAATTCAGCTGAAAGGGGCAGCTCGTCGGCCATGAATCTCTCGCGAAAACTCCGGGGCCATCAGGCATCCGGTTCGCCCCGCGTCAAGGGACGGAAGCGCGATCGCTTTGCGGCGCTATGACAGCATTGCGGCAAGCTGACTGGCCGTTATGGTCAGGGCTGGGCGGGCTTTCCGCCGATCAGCATCGGGACATTCCATGGCGATTCCGGCCAGCCTCGCGAACCAGCTTTCGATTCCGGTGATCGGGTCGCCGCTTTTTATCATCTCCAATCCTGATCTCGTGCTGGCGCAGTGCAAGGCGGGGGTGATCGGCTCGTTTCCCTCGCTGAATGCCCGGCCGATCGAGCAGCTGGACGAGTGGCTGAGCCAGATCAACGAAGAACTGTCGAAGGCACGGGCAGCGAACCCGGCGGCGAAGATCGCGCCCTATGCGGTGAACCTGATCGTCCACAAGTCGAACAACCGGATCGATGAGGACCTTGCACTGTGCGTGAAACACAGGGTCCCGATGGTGATCACTTCCTTGGGCGCGCGGCCGGAGGTGAACCAGGCGATCCAATCCTATGGCGGGATTGTGCTGCACGACATCATCAACATCGTGTTCGCGCACAAGGCGCTGGAGAAGGGTGCGGACGGGTTGATCGCCGTCTGCACTGGTGCAGGCGGGCATGCAGGCGTGATGTCACCATTTGCGCTGATCAGCGAGATCCGGGAGTTCTTCGACGGACCGCTGGCATTGTCAGGCGCGATTTCAAACGGCCGGCAAGTGCTGGCGGCGCAAGCGATGGGCGCGGATTTCGCCTATATCGGCTCAGCCTTCATTGCGACGCATGAAGCGCGTGCCGTGGATGGCTACAAGGACATGATAGTCGCGAGCGCGGCGAAGGACATCGTCTATTCGAGCCTGTTCACCGGCGTGCATGGCAACTATCTCGCGCCGTCGATCGCGAAGGCGGGGATGGACCCCAACAACCTTCCCGACGGCGACAAGGCGACGATGAGCTTCCAGTCCGGCGAAGGCTCCAAGTCTAAGGCGTGGAAGGACGTCTGGGGCGCGGGTCAGGGCGTTGGCGGCGTGAAGGCGCGGATGGGCGCGGGCGAGTATGTTGCGCAGCTGAAGCGTGACTACGATGAGGCGCGGAGTCTTCTGACAAAACCCGCGCCAGCAGTAACCGCCTGACAGCTACCCGTTGTTGCGGCCGTCCATTTTCTCGATCGGAAGCGTGTCGAGATCGAGGCCGATGATCATCGGCACGTTGATCGCGGCCAGGCGGGCCTCGGGCGGCCCGGTGGTTATTCTTCTTGGGGCGTGAGCTCCGCTGTCGACAATCTGATTGCGTACTGGACGACATCGCTCCGGAGACAGGCGTTGCAGCGTTTTTCGACGCGCGCCATAAGCGCTGCATGATCACCGATCCGCTGCGCGACCTGCCGACCTTTGCCGATATCGAAGATGCGGCCGTACGCGTTAAAGACGTCACGGTTCGGACGCCACTGTTGCGGTTCCATGCGCTGGATGAGGCGGTAGGCGCGCCGGTCTGGGTCAAGCCCGAGACGCTGCAGCGGACCGGCTCGTTCAAGATGCGCGGGGCGTGGAATCGGATTAGCCGGATTCCCGAGGGGGATCGCAGCAAGGGCGTTGTCGCGTTCTCGTCAGGCAATCATGCTCAGGGCGTGGCGGAGAGCGCACGTTTGCTCGGGATGAAGGCGACGATCGTCATGCCGTCGGATGCGCCGGCGGCGAAGATCGCAAGCACGCGGCGGCGCGGGGCCGAGGTGCGGTTGTATGATCGCGTAAAGGAGAGCAGAGAGGCGATCGCCGCAGCGATTGCCGGCGCGAGCGGCGCGACGACGGTGCGGCCGTTCGACGACAGCTGGATCATGGCTGGGCAGGGGACTGCCGGGCTGGAGGCGGCGGGGGATGCGGCAGCCATGGGCGTGACGTTCGGCAGCCTGATCTGCAATGCATCGGGCGGCGGTTTGCTGGCTGGCATGGCGGTGGCGTTCGAGGGCGTGTCGCCTGACACCGAGGTGTATGTGGCGGAGCCTGAGGGGCATGACGATCTGATCCGCTCGCTGGCGGCCAGGCAGATTGTCAGCAACGCGCCGGGCATTCGTTCGATTGCGGATGCGCTGATGTCTCCGGAGCCGGGCGCGCTGACGTTTGAAATCCACAAGCGGCGCGTGCGCGGCGGGTTCACGGCGAGCAATGACCAGCTGCTGGATGCGATGAGCTTTGCCTTCCACAACATGAAGCTTGTGGTCGAGCCGGGAGGCGCCAACGGGTTGGCTGTGCTTCTGAACAACCGTGCGCATTTTGCAGCGCGTGGTCCGGTGCTGGTCGTTCTGTCGGGCGGGAATGTGGATGCGGACATGTTTGCGCGCGCGATCGCGAGGGCGCCTGACTGAGAGCAAACTCGTCAGCGGATACCCCCACCCATCTTCGCCGGGGCCACGGATTGCGCAACGGGGCTGGGACGCAATCCGTTTTCAAGGTCTGCGGAAGGCGGGCGGGGGGCAGCCGTTTGGAAAGTCTGCCTTGCACACGCGCCTGTTCTGTGAAAGAACAAATCAGAAACATCGTATGCCGCTGCAGCATCAATTTGTGTGGATGGCAGGCTCGGACGATGTTTCGCGTGTCGCGTGAAGTGACGGGCGACCCTAGGGTGCCCGTTCTGTGTCAGGAACCGGAGCGGATCGAGTGAGCTCGGCCGGGGCCGGAATGGAGAACGGAGACGATCATGGCCGGCTCGGTCAACAAGGTAATCCTTATCGGCAATCTGGGGCGTGACCCGGAGATCAAGCAGATGCCGTCCGGCGGTTCGATCGCGAACCTCTCGATCGCTACATCCGAAAGCTGGCGCGACAAGAATTCAGGCGAGCGCAAGGAAAAGACCGAATGGCACCGCGTCGTGGTGTTCAGCGAAGGCCTCGTTCGCATCGTCGAGCAGTATCTCAAGAAGGGCTCGAAGGTTTACATCGAGGGCCAGCTCGAAACCCGCAAATGGCAGGACAAGGACGGCAACGACAAATACTCGACTGAAGTCGTGCTGCGGAATTTCGGCTCAACGCTGACCATGCTCGACGGCCGCAGCGAAGGCGGTGGGGCGGGCGCAGGCTCGGGTGGCGGCTACGAGGACCGTGCACCGGCCCGCAATGCCGGTGCGAAAGCCAAGGGCGGCAAGGGTCCGTCGGAGGACTTCTCACGTCCTGATTTCGACGACGAGATTCCGTTCTAGGTTCTGGCAGGTAGACATGAATGCCATCCCGGAAGCCGCGTAGCGGCTATCCGGGACCCATGGCGGGTTCGAAGTCGTCTGAAATCTCGCTCGCTCTTGCTGCACCCGGCCTGGATGACAGACGTGCCTCAGCGGGGACTAAGCCAAGCGCAGGTTGACCAACAGCCGCCCGGCCCGGTTCGCGTCGAGCATAGCCCGCCCGTCGGCGCGCCCTCGCGAACCCGTGCTGAGGGTGACTGCCCGTATGTATCGAAGGCGTAATGGTTTATGTCGAAGAGGTCGTGCGGACAGCGGTCGAGGATGTCGATCAGCGCCTCGTCCGAGGCAAACTATCTGGGCAGGTTGTGGTCAACCACGGTTGGGATCGGGGGGCCCGGTCACAAACGATTCAACTGCGCGTGTCATGTTGGACCTCGCAGTTCGCTTCTGAGGCGAAGTTGCAAAGCAGGGGCCCAGCACGCGACGTAGCGTTTTGGTGGATTTCTGGCGTCCTTCATGACGGGTTAACCGTCTCACGCTGATGTCGCACGACGCGACGGTCGCGGCTTGGGAGATTTGGTAGAGGCGATGGACGGGGTCCTGAAGACGCTCAAGGCCGTCCTTCTGCCCGGCGCCATCGGCGCGGCGATCCTGTACTTCTCATATCACGCCGTCGCCGGCGAGCAGGGACTTGCCGCTTGGGGAAACCTGCAGCAGCAGGAAGGGGCCCTGCTGGCCGAGATCGACACGCTGAAAGCCGACCGCGCCGCCCTTGAAATCTCGCTCGAGCGCCTGCGCGACCGCACCCTGGATCTCGACTATGTCGAAGAAATCGCCCGGACACGGCTGTCCTACGTCCGGCCGGACGAGGTTCTGGTGGCGGTTCGCTGAAAAAATTCGCGAATCCAGTGTGGAACTCGGCTTTCAAACCCGCGATAAGCTAGGAAAAGGGCCGGATCGCCCTCTATTCTCTCCAGACAGGGCAGGGATTCCACGCGATGGCTGCAAGGAAGAGCGTGACCAAAACTAGGAAACCGGTGTCAGAACCGCAGAAGACTGAATTGGTTCAGTTTTATCGGGACATGCTTCTCATCCGTCGCTTCGAGGAAAAGGCCGGCCAGCTCTACGGCATGGGCCTCATCGCCGGCTTCTGCCACCTCTATATCGGCCAGGAGGCCGTTGTGGTCGGCGTGCAGTCGGTGCTCGATCCCGACGACCAGGTCATCACGGGCTATCGCGACCACGGGCACATGCTGGCCACCGGCATGACCTCGCGCGGCGTGATGGCGGAACTCACCGGCCGCGAGGGCGGCTATGCCCGCGGGAAGGGCGGCTCGATGCACATGTTCAGCCGCGAGAAGAACTTCTTCGGCGGCCACGGCATCGTTGGCGCGCAGGTGCCGCTCGGCACCGGGCTGGCCTTCGCCAACCGCTACAAGGGGCAGGACAATGTCTGCGTCGCCTATTTCGGCGACGGCGCGTCGAACCAGGGTCAGGTGTATGAGGCGTTCAACATGGCCTCGCTGTGGAAGCTGCCCGTCGTCTACGTAATCGAGAACAATCAATACGCGATGGGCACCTCGATCGCCCGCGCCTCCGCCGAGACCGAACTCTACAAGCGCGGCATCTCGTTCGAGATCCCCGGCGAGGAAGTGGATGGAATGGACGTGCTGGCCGTGCGCAAGGCGGCTGCGAAAGCGGTGCAGCGTGCGCGCGATGGCGATGGCCCCTATATCCTCGAGATGAAGACCTACCGCTACCGCGGCCACTCCATGTCCGACCCGGCAAAGTATCGCACGCGCGAGGAAGTGCAGGAGATGCGCGAGCATCACGACCCGATCGAGATGCTGAAGAAGCGGCTGCTGGATGCGAAGCATGTCAAGGAAGACGACCTGAAGCAGATCGAGGCCGAAATCCGCGAGATCGTGAATGACTCGGCGCAGTTCGCGCAGGACAGCCCCGAGCCACATCCGGATGAGCTATGGACCGACGTGCTGGTGGAGTCGCGCTGATCATGACCGACATCCTGATGCCCGCGCTGTCGCCCACCATGGAGGAAGGCAAGCTCGCCAAGTGGCTGGTGAAGGAAGGCGACACCGTGAAGCCCGGCGACGTGATCGCCGAAATCGAGACTGACAAGGCGACGATGGAGGTCGAAGCCGTCGATGAAGGCGTGATCTCGAAGCTGTTGATCGCGGCCGGAACCGAGGGCGTGAAGATCAACGCTGTGATCGCACAGATATCCAACGGCGAGGCGGCGCCGGCGCCCAAGTCAAACGGCAAGGGCAAGGCGGCGACAAAGCAGGCCGAAACACAGACCCGCACGGACGCCAAGGCAGACGCTGCCGGCGGCAAGCCCGACGAAGGCGCCACCGAACAGAAAGCGAAGAATGACGGCCATCGCCTGCGCGCGCCGGAACAGAAAGCCGCAGCCGCAGAAGGCCTGCACGATCCGACACTGCCCGAAGGCGTGACCTACAAGAAGACTGCTGTTCGCGATGCGCTGCGCGACGCGATCGCCGAAGAGATGCGGCGCGACGAGACCGTTTTTCTGATGGGCGAGGAAGTCGGCCAGTATCAGGGCGCCTACAAGGTCTCGCGCGGCCTGCTGGAAGAGTTCGGCGACCGCCGGATCATCGATACGCCGATCACCGAGTATGGCTTTGCCGGTCTCGGCGTCGGCGCGGCCTTTGGCGGGCTGAAGCCGATCGTGGAGTTCATGACGTTCAACTTCGCGATGCAGGCCATCGACCACATCATCAACTCGGCCGCCAAGACGCTCTACATGTCCGGCGGGCAGATGGGTTGCCCCATCGTGTTCCGTGGGCCCAATGGCGCGGCCTCTCGCGTGGGCGCTCAGCACAGCCAGGACTATTCCGCCTGGTATGGTCACATCCCCGGACTCAAGGTTCTGGCGCCCTATGACGCCGCCGACGCCAAGGGCCTGTTGAAAGCAGCGATCCGCGACCCGAACCCGGTCGTCTTCCTCGAGCACGAGTTGATGTACGGCATCGAGTTCGATGTGCCCGAGGTCGAGGACTTCGTCCTGCCCATCGGCAAGGCGCGTATCCGCCGCGAAGGCACGGACGTCACGCTGGTCGCGCACTCGCGCATGGTGAAATTCGCGCTCGAAGCCGCAGAAGAACTGGCCGGGCAGGGGATCGAGGCGGAGGTGATCGACCTGCGCTCGCTGCGCCCGCTCGATACGGCGACCGTCATCGAGAGCGTGAAGAAAACCAACCGCATCGTCTGCTGCGAGGAAGGCTGGCGCTTCTTCGGCGTCGGCGCAGAGATCGCCGCCGCCGTCACCGAGCATGCGTTCGACTATCTCGACGCGCCACCAATGCGCGTCGCGCAGAAGGATGTGCCGCTGCCGTATGCCGCGAACCTGGAGAAGCTCTCGTTGCCGAATGCGCAGGACATCGTCGCGGCGGCGAAGAAGGTTTGCTATGTGGAATAGCTTGATCACGGCTTTCGGAGCCGCCGTTCTGGCGGGATGCCAGCCGAGCAGCCAGCCGACCGTTAGCGTCACGCAGGTCAGTCCCGCACTGTACAGCGTGATGATAGAGACGCCACGTTGGGAGAAGTATTCAGACGAGGTTTCCAAGTCCATCAATCTTGTGGATCAGGACAAGAACCTAGCGAATGAACGCGCCGCTGGGTTGTGCATTCGCCCCAACACCATTGAGATCACTGAGCGCAGAATAGTGCCATGTGATTGGGTCTGCGACGGCCATCCCCCGTACACAACCTCGACGACCTGGCTGGTGTCCTGCAAGAGCGCTTCCGAATGACCACCCCCATCACCATGCCAGCGCTGTCGCCTACGATGGAGGAGGGAAACCTCGCCAAGTGGCATGTGAAGGTCGGCGACAAGGTGAAACCCGGCGACATCATCGCAGAGATCGAAACGGACAAGGCGACGATGGAAGTCGAAGCCGTCGATGAAGGCACGGTGACGAAGCTGCTCGTCGAGGAAGGCGCGCAGGGCGTGAGGGTCAACGCCGTGATCGCCGAGCTGGATGGCGAGGGCGGCGGTGCTGCGCCGAAGCCAGCGGCGGCAAAGGTCGAGGCCAAGCCTGATCCGGGTCCGCCGGCCTCGCGGCCGGCAGCGGCGCAGGCGGCGACAGCGCCCGCGGTTGCGAAGGATGCCGGGCAGGAGCCCGGCGGTCCCAGATTGCGGGCGTCGCCACTGGCGAAGCGGCTTGCGAAGATGGAAGGCGTCGATCTGCTGGCGCTCAAGGGCTCTGGCCCGCATGGTCGCATCATCAAGAGCGATGTGTTGAAGGCGCCGAAGGGCGGCGCGAAACAGGCGCCCGACGCCGGCGGTCCGGTCAGCCTCATCGAACCCGCACTGCTCGACGATCGCGTCTACGCGCCCGACAGTTATGAATTGATCCCGCTCGATGGCGTGCGCAAGGTTACGGCGCGCCGCCTCACGCAGTCCTTCATGCAGGTGCCGCATTTCCCGCTGACGATCGATCTCGAGATCGATCACCTGCTGTCAGCGCGCGTGCGGATCAATGAGGCGGCGGCTGCATCGGGCACCAAGGTCTCGGTCAACGACATGCTGATCAAGGCCTGCGCCATGGCGCTGATGGCGCATCCGGACGCCAACGCCAGCTATACCGACAAGGGCGTCGCCCAACACAAGTCCGCGCATGTCTCGGTGGCTGTGGCCATCCCCGGCGGTCTCATCACGCCCGTGGTGCGCGATGCGCAGACCAAGGGGCTCGCACAGATTGCGGCGGAGATGAAAGATCTGGCGGCGCGGGCGCGCGACAAGAAGCTGAAGCCGCAGGAGTACATGGGCGGCACGTTCTCCATATCCAACCTCGGCATGATGGGCATCCGCCAGTTCGCCTCGATCCTCAACCCGCCGGAAGGAATGATCCTGTCCGTTGGCGCGGGCGAGAAGCGCGCGGTCGTCAAGAACGACAAGGTGGAGATCGCCACCATCATGACGGTGACGCTGACCTGCGACCATCGCGTGGTCGATGGCGCCACGGGCGCGCGCTTGCTCGCTACGTTCAAGCAGTTTGTCGAGACGCCTGAAGCGATGTTGCTCTGATGTCGTTGCGCGTGAAGCTACTGATCGCCGCGATAGCCTTGGCCCTGTCGCTGTTTGCGACTTTTGGCGACTTCTTCTTCGTCGGCGTGCTGGGCCTGACGCCCGGCTCGGGCAGGATCGTCGTGGCGGCGTCGCTGCTCGCCATCGGCGTCGTCTGGTTTGTCTGGTCGGGCGCCGCCGTGCGCAAGACGCTTAGAGACGTGCGCAATCGAAGCACGAAGAACTGATCGGGAGGACAAGTTGGCTCGAGCCGGATTCGTCTGCGCTGCCTCGCTCTGCGCGCTGCTGGCATGTTGCGCGCCTGCGCCGGGGCCCGCCGCAAACCTGACGATGGCCGATATCTCGCCCATCCTCACGCCCCTGACCTATCGCGAGATGCTCGGCGCCAAATGCGGTGAACCGAACATGGAGGTGAAATCGGCGTTCATGACGGACCTCAAGGCTGCAGGCGCGACCGAAACGCTGATGACGGAGGCCGGCGCAGAGGCTGGCCGCATCGAAGCCGCCGAACGCGATACGCCCAACGAATATGTCTGCACGGCCGAACTCTACGAGAGTACCGAAGAGAATGCAGGCGCGGCGCAGAAGGCCTGGGCCGAGCTGAAGAACCGCAAATCGTGAGCACGCAACATGGCTGACGCCAAGACTTCCTACGATCTCATCGTCATCGGCTCGGGGCCGGGGGGCTATGTTGCAGCCATCCGAGCGTCCCAGCTTGGCATGAAGACGGCCATCGTCGAGCGCGCCGAACTTGGCGGCATCTGTCTCAACTGGGGGTGCATCCCCACCAAGGCGCTGCTGCGCTCCAGCGAAGTATTCCACCTCATCACGCATGCGAAGGACTACGGCCTGTCGGTCGAGAACCCGAAGGTGATGATGGATGCCGTTGTGAAGCGCTCGCGCGGGGTGGCGCAGCAACTGTCGAACGGCGTCACGTTCCTCATGAAGAAACACAAGATCGATGTGCTGGTCGGCACGGCGCGGCTAGAGAAGGGATCGCCCGCGCCGAAGGTGATCGTCGAGAAGGGCAAGGGCGAAGGAACGTACACCGCAAAGAATGTGATGCTGGCCACCGGCGCCCGTGCGCGCGAGATTCCGGACATCGGGCTCAAGGTCGATGGCAAGACGGTGTGGGCTTATCGCGAGGCGATGGCGCCGACCGAGATGCCGAAGAACCTGCTGGTGATCGGCTCAGGCGCGATCGGCATCGAGTTTGCCAGCTTCTACCGCACGCTTGGCGCCGAGGTGACGGTGGTAGAGGCGCTGGATCGCATCCTGCCGGTTGAGGATTCCGAGATTTCCGCCTTCATGCTGAAGCAGCTTGGCAAGCAGGGCATCAAGTTCCTGACGTCGGCGCAGGTGAAGTCGCTGAAGGTCGACAAGGGCGTCGCGACGGCCGAGGTGGCGGCGAAAGATGGCGTCCAGACGCTGAAGGCGGACAGGGTGATCCTTGCCATCGGCATCGTGGGCAATGTCGAGAATCTCGGGCTCGAGCAATTGGGCGTGAAGGTCGAGAAGACGCACATTGTGGCGGATGGTTTCGGCAAGACGAACGTGCCGGGTCTCTACGCAATCGGAGATGTCACGGGGCCTCCCTGGCTGGCGCACAAGGCGATGCATGAGGGCGTGATCGTGGTCGAGGGCATGCAGGGCCCGAAAGGCGTTGGGGCGCCGTCACACAAGTTCGACCCGTGGAATGTGCCGGGCTGCACCTATTCGCATCCGCAGGTGGCCAGCGTTGGTATGACCGAAGAGGCGGCCAGGAAGACTGGACGCAAGCTGAAGGTCGGCAAGTTCCCGTTCATCGGCAATGGCAAGGCGATCGCGCTGGGCGAGCCGGAAGGGATCGTGAAGACGATCTTCGACGAGCAGACGGGCGAACTGCTGGGCGCTCACATGGCGGGCGAGGGCGTCACTGAGCTGATCCAGGGCTACTGCATCGCGCGCCAGGGCGAACTCACCGAAGCCGAGCTGATGGAGACGGTCTTCCCGCACCCGACCTTGTCGGAAATGATGCATGAAAGCGTGCTCGCGGCTTATGGTCGGCCGCTGCATATCTGAGTCTGATGGGGCCGTGCCGCAGGTTTTCGTCTCGCATTCCACCGAGGACGCCGTCATCGCACGGCAGGTGGCGGACGCGTTGCGGGCGGCTGGCCTAGGCGTGTGGATCGCGCCCGACTCGATCCGGCCGGGCGAAGCCTATAACGAGGCGATCGTCGCAGGACTGCGTGCCTGCGATACGCTGGCCGTGCTCGTCTCCCGGGCCTCCAACACCTCGAAGCATGTCGCCCGCGAAGTGGGCCTCGCCGACGGACATGGCAAGCGGATCATCCCGATACGAATCGAGGCGGTCGAACCCTCGGACGGGCTCACCTACTATCTCAGCATGCCGCAATGGGTGGAATGGCACGCACATGGCGCGGCCGCCCTGGCGCCCATGATCAGCATGCTTGGGCACGCGCCGCCCATCAGCATCGCCCCGCCCGAAGTGCGGCCTCCACCGCCGGCGCACGTCGCAAGCTACGCCGTGATCGAGATCCGGCGCGGAAACCATCTGACAGGATCGGCGCGCAATGTGGCGATACTGGTCGATGGAGAGAAGGTAGGCGAAGTGGCCAATGGGAAGTCGCTGGTGTTACACGTGGCGCCGGGGCGTCGCGAGCTCGCAGCGCGCTTCGACTACATCAAGAGCGCGCCGTTCGTCGTGGACGCAGAACAAGGTCGTGTTCGCGTGGTCGAGCTTGGCCTGCCTAACGTTTCGGATGTCGGGGCGCAGCTGTCGGGGCTACTCGGCCAGTCGAAATATTTCCGGTGGAAACTGGTAGAGTAGCATGGCTTCAAAGCGGCCTTGCTAGTCCCGCTGCTGGAAGCTCTCAGCCGGGCGGATGGCTTTCCAGGACAGCACCTTCACGGCCACCTTGCCGTTGGGCAGGCGCCATTCGGCTTCGACATAGCCGGTGGTGCGCGAACGGTTCACGAGCTTCGCCTCGATCTCGATTTCGGGTCCGGACACGGGACGGAAAATCTTCACCTGCAGGTCCTGCGTGGTGAAACCCTCGCCATCCTCCAGCGCCGTCGCCATGCACATGGACACGACGTTGTCGGACAGCGCCGCGATCCAACCGCCGAAGACGCGACCGCCGCCAATGTCGCGCGAACCGTCATTCGGCCAGCGGAACAAGACGCGCCCCACCTCAGCCTCCTTGCACCACAGGTCCGGCCGGACGCCCATGTTGATGTGGGCGGGCGGCAAGTTGCCTGACATGAACCCCTTCATCCGTGCGTTCACGTGAGGCGGCAGGGAAGGGAAGCCGTCGAAAGTCATGAGCAGGTCCACCAAAATGAGACATTGGTCGCTAGCTGATTTCGACACTTCGCCACAAGGGGAAGCTGATCGCGGGCGGAACCTCGCCGCGGCTTGGGCCGCCGCGCCCGTGCAGGCGCAGGGCGGCGCGTTCATGTGGCGCGAGGCCACCGCCAACAACAGCGCAGACAAAACGATCCAACATTCCGCGTTATTCTCCGCTGGCGCGTGGAAGGCAGATCGCAAGGCCCGTGGCTTCAAACACAAGGTTGAGGATAAGAGTTCAGCGCCGCCAAGGTCACGGCCAGGTGCAGGGCTCCAGCCCGTTACGAGTCAGTTGGCGCGGCCCGCAACGCCGCCACGAAAGCGGCGCCCGACATAGTGTTGACCTGGGAAGGCGGAGCCTCAGCCCTGGCCGGGCGTGAAATTCAGCGCCACACCGTTGATGCAATAGCGCAGGCCGGTAGGCGGCGGGCCGTCGGGGAACACATGGCCCATATGGCTGCCGCAGGTTGCGCAATGGACCTCTGTCCGCACCATGCCATGGCTGTGGTCCACTGTTTCGCCAAGCGCTCCGGGGATGGGCGTGCTGAAGCTGGGCCAGCCTGTGCCGCTTTCGAATTTAACGGTGTTGTTGAACAGTGGCGTGTCGCAGCCCGCACAGGTGAAGGTTCCCGGCCGCTTCTCGTAAAGCAGGGCGCAGGAGCCCGGCGCCTCGGTGCCGTGGCGCCGCATGACCGCGTACTGCTCGCGGGTAAGGCGCTCGCGCCACTCCAGGTCGGTGCGGACGACGGGGTAGGATTCAGCGGCCATGAGCGTCTCCGAGGCTGGGTTGCAACCGATATACGGCTGCAACCCCCATATAGTTACGCTTGACCGCCTAAACAGCAGTCACGCCGCCATCGACGACGATGTTCTGGCCGGTGGTCCAGCTACCGGCCTTCGAGGCGAGGAACACCGCTGCGCCGGCGATGTCGTTCGGCTCGCCAAGGCGGCGGAGTGGGGTCTCTTCTTCGCGCTGCTCGCGAGTGTCGTCGTCGGCCCAGAGCGCCTTCGCGAAGTCGGTCTTCACGAGCCCGGGGGAGATGCAGTTGACGCGGATGTTGTGCGGCCCGAGTTCGGCCGCAAGGTTGCGGGCGAGTTGCACGTCCGCCGCCTTGGAGATGCAATAGGCGCCGATCACGGTAGACGCACGCAGGCCGCCGATCGACGAAATGATGATGATCGCACCGTCCTTGCGCTCGATCATCTGCGGCGAGACGAGTTTCACCAGCGTGTTGTTCGAGATGATGTTGTTGGACAGGATCTTGGCGAAGGCCTCATCGGTGATGCCGGACATCGGACCGTAATAGGGGTTCGAGGCGGCGTTGCAGACGACGATATCGATCTTGCCAAAGGCGGCGTTGGTTTCGTTGACGAGGCGCTGAAGATCTTCCTTGGACGAGATGTTGGCCGGGCAGGCGATCGCCATGCCGGCGCCGTTGGCGGCGTTGATGGCGGCGGCGACCTCCTCGCACGGGCCGGGCTTGCGGGAGGAAATCACGACACGCGCGCCATGGCTGGCGAACTGTTCGGCGATGGCCTTGCCGATACCCTTGGTCGAACCGGTGATGAGGGCGGTCTTGCCCTTGAGATCGAAAAGCGTGCCGGCGGCGTTGGCCATGGGGGTGTTTCCTTCTGTCTGGCCTTCTCGGCCATCGGGGCTGCAGCCCCTTTGTTCTGACGCAGATATTCAGCGTTTCTAGCTCAGGAATCGTGGAAGGGAAGCC
>Ga0209550_10002558_pt1 | contig 17474 bp, 18 predicted proteins | sample LauGreSuBDMM15SN_2_FD_187567 | JGI IMG/M metagenome (GOLD analysis project Ga0209550, IMG submission 187567) | Freshwater lake microbial communities from Lake Michigan, USA - Su13.BD.MM15.SN (SPAdes) (version 5) | ecosystem: Environmental > Aquatic > Freshwater > Lake | place: Lake Michigan...
AATGAAAATACAATTGATGATTTAGATTCAATGTTATTTCAACAAATGACAGGACGAGCAGGTCGTCGTGGTCTTGATAAAGAGGGTAATATTATATTTGCAGGTTATTCTTGGGATAGAATTAAAGAATTGTCTATTAGCGAACCACCGATTGTAAATGGTCAAAATAATATAATGTATTCTATTTTACATGCAAATAGAATATCTGAACTACAAAAAACTGAACAAAATTGGGATAATACTTGTCGTAATTTTTTAGATAAATCAATTGATGAAGAAGATATTCAAGAATTTATGGAAGGGTCTAACTCAAATTTTAAAGGAGGATGGTCTTTTTCATATTTAGAAAATGATATTAATCATTTACACATGAATTGGAAATTACGTTATACAGATGAATGTATTATATCATCATTCTTAATTACATATTTGAAGAGAGCATTTGAGGATAAAGATCATACACAAGAATGTAATCAAATAGATTTAGCTCATTTTTTGTGTCGTTTTATTTCTACTATCTCAACTGATAATAGTGATAATGCACTATCTGACCCCACTATTTTAAATTCTTATCCTTATAATCAAATTTTAGATAAATTTGAAGAATTACAAATTGAATTTCCAAAAATGATTGATGATAAGTTATTTAAATCTATTCAACAAAATTGTATTGTTAAATTAGAGTCATATGATGAATTAGATGAACTTAGACAAAGACTAATGATTTTTGGTGATAAACTTAAAGCAATACAACATTTTTGCTTTCATTCTAAAATTTCTGGATTATCAAAAATTCTTGGAAAATTATTAACACGAATTTGGTGGATTTATCACACAAGTTCTCCAGTGATGATTCCATTAAATATTTTTGAAAAATAAATTATAATATCATTTTTTTATACATTATATTATCATTATTTTATACACTATAATATATATTACCTTATTATGAAGAATTGGTAATAAAACAAAGTTTTTATTTTATTGCAATAATAGTTTATTATAATTATAATAAAAATTGAAATAAAAATAATAATAATAATATTATATTATTAATATATGGAATTAAAACTAAAATCTAGATATATTTCTACTAAAGTAAAAGAACAAGTATTATTTAGACAAAATTATACTTGTGCTAATAGTCCTTATAAACCAGCCTTAAATCTACATGATTATAAATGTTTATTGTGGATTTGTCATCAAGGTATATTTGATGAATCTGGATATGACTTTGATCATATTGATGAACATTGTATAACATTAGATAATACACTTTCAAATATTCAAGCATTATGTCCAAATTGTCATCGAGTTAAAACAAAAAAATTTATGAAACAAAAACAAGATTTTACAACAAGAGAACTTGCGATTGGACAACAACATATGGATATTGATGATAAACCAAAGAAAAGGAAAAAAATTATTTAAACAGAATTAATTAAATGTTTCCTATATTCATCGTATGCTTTTTTACTTTCATTTAATTCATATAGTGATATATTTGGAATATATGTAATCAACTTTGTATATTTATAATTATGATCTCTAAAAAAATCACCTGCATTTACTCTATAAACTGGAGATTTAATTACTTGGGCTGAAATTTCACCTAATAATCCATCTAACTCATCTATATAAATTCTAATTAATTCATTTCGGTTATCATCATCATAAGTTTTAGAATAACTAGTTATTAATGCAATCGAAAAATTAGATAACATTAAAAATACATTAGAAGTAGTATCAAATGACTCTGAATTATTCCATAACTTGAAACTTGAAAATATTCCTAAAACAGATGACGAAATTATTGATGCAAATATTAGTTTTCTTGAAATTTTTTTATTACGTTCTAAAACCCATTGATAAATAAAACTTTGTTGTTTAAATAAACTATACCAATTATTAATTGTTGTATTGGCATCTTCATCCCATCCATTTTTAATAATATTATCTATTTTTTCATCTTTCACGGGACTTTCTGTTGAACTAGAACTATTCTTTTCTTTATCATTATCTTTATTCTTATCTTTTTTATTATATTTATCCTTATTCTTTTTATTAGGATATATTTTAGATTTAATATTATTGATAACATCTATACTATTTGTTGCTTTTTTAACAGGTTTAATTATTTCATCTGATTCATCAGATGATAAAAAAGAAATATTATCAACATCATATTCACTATTGCTATTGCTAACATTAACACTAGCACTTTCACTTACGCTAATACTGACACTATCATTATTATTATAAACTTCTATGTTCATTATATATTATAGGTATAGATATTAAAAATATTTACAGACTATTTTAAAATATAATAAAAAATTTTAAATATAATTTTTATCTAACTATATTTAAAATGAGTAAAATATATGGTACTATTGGATATGTATTTTTAACAAGTAACAAACGTAAAATAATTATATTAGCAGATCAACATGATACATTACCAGATTGTGATAATAAAATAAATATTGCAACATGGTTTAAACAAAAATTTAGAACTAGTAAAATTTTATTAGAAGAAGTACCAAGACAAAATAATAAATTAATTGAATTATGGCAACAATCACCACATACACAAGAACTTAAAAATTTATATTTAGAAAATCCAACTATAATTCCAGGAATGGATATTAGACCATTTATGATTAAATTTAGTTGGGAAGTTTTAGATAATAGTAATATATCAGATAAAGATTATAACATTAATATGATAGATTATTTAAGAGAAATTGATAATTTTTTTTCTTTACAAAACACATTTATAATGTCAAATTTATCTAATTATAATGTTTATATATTAAAAGATACATTATTAGGAAAACATTTCCTATTAATTAAAAATAAATTTAGTAATTTTCTAGAAGAATTAAATAATCAAGATTTATTAAATAAAAATATAAGATATTTAATTACTAATCATAATAATAAATTATCATTTGTTAATGAAATACTAGATTTAATCATGGAATGGTATGTATGTGCACAAATTGAATTATATAAAGATAAATCTATAATTGTTCATGCTGGTTTAGCACATACAGAAAAAATTGTAGATTTATTAAAATCACATTATGGTTTTGAAATTAAACATCAAGAAGGTATTAATAATCTAAATAAAATAGATTTTGGTTCAAGATCAGGTTGTATTAATTTACCTAAAAATATTGATGAACAATTTGGTGGGAAAAATAAAAAATTATTTTATTAATTTTTATTTTTGGTGATAAAAATAATTTTATTAATTTTCGACTGTAAAAAAATCTTTAGTTATTATAATGAATAAAAAATATGTCTTTACAGAAAGTGATTATAATTCAGGTGATGGGATGATGACAAGTATTTGGGGACCTCCATTATGGCATTCATTACATACTATAAGTTTTAATTACCCAATAAATCCAACTGAAGAACAAAAAACCCAATATTTTAATTTTTATAATAGCTTACAAGGTATATTACCATGTAGATATTGTCGTGAAAATCTAATTAAAAATATGCAAACTTTACCATTGAATATGAGTGTTTTTAAAAATAGAGAATCATTATCAAGATATGTTTATGAACTTCATGAATTAGTAAATACATTATTAGAAAAAAAATCAGGACTTAGTTATGAAGATGTTAGAGATAGATATGAACATTTTAGATCTAGATGTTTAGAAGATCCAAAAAAAATTAAACAACACTCTAGTAAAAAAGATGCTAGTAAAAAAGAAAAAGGATGTGTTGAACCATTATATGGAATAAAAACTAAATGTATATTGAATATTGTTCCGAAAGATAATAGATCAAGTACATTTAAAATTGATCCAAAATGCGAACTTAAAAGAGAATGTCAATTAAAAAAGAAAACAAAAAAATCAACTAAAAAAACAAGCAAAAAAACAAGTAAAAAATAATTAGAAAATTTATTTATTATTTATAGTAGATTGATCTATAGGTTTATTATTACAATTTGATTTATTATTAACAGGTTGATTATAATCAATCGGATTAATACTATAATATTCATCAAGTCTAGAAGTATAAGTATATTCTGGTCTATAATTATAATATAAATCACTATCCCAATACATTGGCATACTTTGGTTATTTCTAACAATCGTATTATTATTGTATCCAATCATATTTTTAATATCAACTTGATTAATTATTTTATCACTTGTTGATTTATAAACTTCATATGTCCCATTTGGTAATTCAATAATTTTAGCAATTTGTGAAGAATCATTTTTTAATGAATATTTAATAGTTACAGAATAATTTAATGGAATATTAATTTTAATTATATCATTGTTATTAAATAATCTTAATAATTCATTATCATATAAACTATAAAATGAATTAATTTTATAATTTTTAATTAAAACTCCATCTATTTGTCTAAATGTAATTATATCAGAATATATATCTATAAAATTTTCTTTAGGTTCAGATAATATTAAAATAATTATACCAATAATTATAGCTAATAATATTACTTTCATAATATAGATAATATAGAAAATATTTTAAATACATAAAAAATAGGAAATAATAATTAATAAAAAATAGGAATTAATAATTGATAAAAAATAGGAATTATTTATATATTAAATATTAAGAATAATCTTAATATTTAATAATTCTATTTTTAACTATTATCTGACAGTTTTGTATTTATTTCATTTATTTCATCAGAATTCAAATTAAATTGTGATGTATTTTCATCTTCATCTAAATTAGACATATCAAATTTATTATCATCAGATGTATTATCTTCTGATGATGATTCTATTTGATGTTTTAATTTATTTTTATTAGTTGTTTTTTGTTGTTGGGCTAATTGTTTTTGAGCTAATTGTTTTTGAGCTAATTGTTTTTGAGCTAATTGTTGTTGAGCCATTTGTTGTTGAGCCATTTGTTGTTGAGCCATTTGTTGTTGAACCATTTGTTGTTGAGCCATTTGTTGTTGAGCCATTTGTTGCTGAATCATTTGTTGTTGAGCCATTTGTTGAGCTAATTGTTGTTCATTAACTTTATTTTCATTTACTGCTTTTTTCTGATTACCAGCTGAATCTAAATTATAATATTGTTTATCAACAGGATTAAATATTACTTTTTCATCTGACTGAGCATTTTTATCATTTGTACTTTCTGATTTAGTTGGGTTATCAGTGTCTGACTTTTTCATTTTCCTTTCTTTATTTTTTAGGTATAAATAATATAAGATAGCAGCGCCTATTATAACACTAATAAAAATTATTAGATATATTTTATTTTCTTTAAATTTATTTAAAAAACTAAAAATTCCATTAGATGTTTCTTCAACCGCTTTTGGTATGGAAATAACATTTGGCATAGGGATATTATTAGTATTAGGAATTTGAGTTTCCATATATTAAATATATTTAAGATTTTTTTTTTTTTTTAAACTCAATAATTAAAAAAATTGATATAAAAAATTATTAGTCAAATTATTTAATACTTATTAATGGATAAAATAGATATTATTAACTATTGGTCATATAAGAAATCAAGTGAAAATACTTTCATAATTAATCTTGCTAATAATTTTTCAATTGAAAATAATTTAGAATTAATAAATCTAAATTTACTAGACGAAATATCTAATAGTAATTATTGGTTTTTATGTAAAAAAACTGGTAAATTATTCTTTTTAAACATATTTAATAATAAATATAATCAAGAAACTATTCACAATTTATCCCAAGAGTTAAATCGATATTCTTTCACTGAAGTTATATTTGAATTAGATTATGATAATCAAAATATAATTAAGAATACTCTAATCACTGAAAAAAGTATAAATAATATTAATAAAACCCCATCTAGAGATATTCGTCATCAACGTCGAATACTATTAAGTTCTATATCTAATAAACGTAAAGCATTTGATATGATCTCAGCAACATCTATCCGAAATTATATGTTAAATGATCCAATTATTGATTATTTAAAAGAATATAATGTAGTTTCATTATCAGATACACCATCTAATAAGAAACAAAAAGTTGATAAATCAACTGATATTTTTTCTGAACATATTATGAAATCTGGAATTGAATTCGAAGATGAACTAATTAAGTTACTTGGGAATAATCATCAAATAATTAAAGTTGCTGATTATACTGAATCTAGACAAATTGATAAATTTAATGAAACAATCTCTTTAATGAAACAAGGAATACCTATAATTTATCAAGGTGTGTTACATAATTATGAAAATAATACTTATGGATTACCTGATTTGATTGTTCGATCTGATTATATTAATAGATTAATGAATTATGAAGTTATAAGTGATGAAGAATCAAAATTATCTGCACCAATATTAGGAACACCATTTCATTATAAAGTGATTGATATTAAACATTCAACAATCCCATTAAGATCAGATGGAATACATGTTCTTAATTCTGAAAATATGCCAGCATATAAAGGACAATTATATATTTATACATCAGCCTTGAATAAAATTCAAGGGATCAAAATAAATAAAGCTTTCATTTGGGGTAAAAAATATACATATGAATCATGTAATATTAGATACAATATTAATAATTTTTTAAATAAATTGGCAACTATAAATTTTGATGATATTGATTTTGAATATATTGAAAAAACACAAAACGGGATTAATTGGATTAAAACTCTTAGAGATGAAGGATCTTCATGGTCATTATTACCTATACCATGTCGAAGTGAATTATTCCCAAATATGAAAAATAATATGGATGGACAATGGCATCAAATTAAAAGTGAATTATCTGAAAATATTGGTGAAATTACTCAAGTATGGAATTGTGGATATAAAATAAGACAAAATGCACATTCTAAAGGTGTATATGGATGGAAAGATCCTAAATTTAATTCGAAACTTGTTAAAATGAATAAAGGAGTAATTGGTCCAAAAATCGATAAAATATTAAATATTAATAGACAACATAAAGATATATTTAGACCAAAAAAAATAAATTATGATCGAGAAAATTGGATATCTAGTAATAGTGATACAATAGAATTTTATTTGGATTTTGAAACTTTAAATACAAATTTAGATTCAACTATTAAAGATGGATTTATAAGTGATGATAATAGTAGTCAATATATTTTTATGATAGGAATAGGATATCAAAAAAATAAAAAATGGGTATTTAAGAGTTTTATAACGGATAATATTTCTAATCAAAGCGAAGAATTAATGTTTAATCAATTTATGGAATATATAAATCAGATTTTATTATCAGAAAATAAGAAATTATGTAAATTATATCATTGGTCATTTGCAGAGGTTGGGTCATATAATAGTTTCAAAACTAGACATTCAAATCTAAAGATAAATGATAAACATATATCTTTTTATGATTTAAATAAAGTGTTTGTTAATGAATCAATAACAATAAAAGGAGCTCTTAATTATTCATTGAAAACAGTTGCAAAAGCTTTGAAAAGTCATAACCTAATTAAATCAACATGGGATACGACTAGTCAATGTTCAAATGGATTAAATGCAATGATTCTTGCTTATAATTTATATAAAACATATTCTAATGGGATTAATGATCAATCTATATACGATGAACCAATTATGAAAGAAATAACATATTATAATGAGATTGATTGTAAAGTATTATGGGAGATTCATAATTTGATGAAAACAAAATAAATTTATTTAAAATATTTTTTATTATATATAATATATAATATATAAATGAGTAATCTAAGTCCATATGCTTTTTTAGATGAAGTTAATAAAGAAGATACTAATCAATTAAATTATTATTTATATAATGGTAAATATGAAAATTGTCCAAAAAATAATATTTTAATGCAAGTTGATGTTGATAAAATATTAAAGGAAGATAAAAAATATAATGATCAAAGTTTTTTAAATTATAAAAATACGTATACAATTATTAATAGTCCATATACAATTAATAAATAGTACGTATATGATTAATAATAAACATATGTAATTAATATAAATAAAAATAATATTTTGTTATTAGAAAAATTGAAACATAATAATATTACAATAATAATTATAGTTATTTATGACACCTTACATATTTACAATGTTACAAGAAAGATCACGAATGGGTAGTAATGTGAATTATACATATAAAATCCCCGATAAAATTCCAGATAAAAACCCAGATAAAAAAAATAATAATTTTTTATCTGGATTATTTGCAGGATTAGTTGGAGCATTTGTTGTTTATCCTATTGATGTAATTAAAACTAGAATGCAAAATCAAAAATCAACTAATAAAATTTATCTAAATGGATTTGATTGTTGTAAAAAACTATGGGCAACTGATGGACTATTTGGATTTTATCGCGGATGTTTGATTCAGTTATTTGGTGTAGGTCCAGAGAAAGCAGTTAAATTATACGCATATACATATGCTACTAAAGATTCAAAAAATAATTTATTCGATCATGTTGTTGGTGGTTTAATTGCAGGAACATGTCAAGTAATCATTACATGTCCATATGAAATGATTAAAATTAATATGCAAATGAATAATCAAATAAATTGTTATAAATTATATACAGGTGTATCGGCTTGTTTTTTAAGAGACATTCCTTTTAGTGGGATTTATTTTCCAACCTATTGGTATTTGAAAGAAAAATTAAATTATAACACATTTCTAGCAGGAACAATTTCTGGAATTCCTGCAGCTTTTCTATGTACTCCTGCAGATGTAGTTAAAACTAGAATGCAAACATTAAGAAAAGATAATACAAATATTAAAATGATTCCTACTATTAAAAGTATTTATCAAAATGAAGGATTGTTAGCATTTTTTAAAGGTTCTGGTTGGAGAGTATTTAGATCAAGTCCTCAATTTGGTGTAACACTTTTTATATTTGAGTCCTTATCATAATTTATTTATATAATATTTTATATATTAAAAATTAATTTTTAATAAAAAGTTGATTTTTAATTATATAAAGAATAAGTTTTATATTACTTTAATGAATAAACCTACTTTTCTTATTAATTCATACTTGAATGATTGCAACGGTGACTGTGATCTACTTTGTAAAAATCTATATAAACAAGGGATTATGTCCAAACAATATAATGATGAAGGATTAGTTCTAATTTATAATAAATTTGAGAATAATCAATTGACAGAATTGAAACGTGAATCTAGATCTTTAGTAATTGATAAAACTACTTTACAAATTAAAGCTTATAGTTGTGAAACACCACTATTAAACTTAGAAAAAGAAAATGTACCTGAAAATGCAGTGATGAATATGTGTTATGAAGGAACACTAATTTCAGTATTTTATCATAATGATAAATGGTATGCATCAACACGTAGATGTCTAAATAGTAATAATTCTATTTTTAATACAACAGAATTAAATGTTCCAAAGTCACATTATCAAATGTTTGAAGAAGTTTTATCAAAAACCGAATATAGTAACTTTGATAATTTTAGTGGATTTTTGGACAAATCAAAATCATATTATTTTGTTCTTATTCATCATGAAAACAAACATTTGATTGATTATACTCAAAAGTTTGAAACTAATTATACCTATTTGTGTTTAGTTAGTGTAAGAGATGGTGATATGGTAGAACAAAATCTTTATGAGAGTGAATTACCATTTATTAATAAATATATTTTCTTACCAGAAAAAGTAAGTTCTATTAATGAATTTATTAGTATTAATAATCAAAATAAATATGATACAAATCCACAAAATGAAGGTATTATTGTTAGGTTATTTTCACCAGAGACACATAAATATACATTGTATAAACTACAAACAGATAGTTATAAATTTACAATGGTTCTTGGGAGTGATCATAACATGTTCAAGGGTTTGATTCACTTGTATCAAACTAATAGTTTGGTAGATTATTTCAATCATGAATCAAGTAGTAGTTTTCTTAAAATTGTTAATCCATTGAATACATATGAATCATATTTTACTGTTGGTGTGATTGATTCAAGTTTTAAAGTATTTACCTCAGAATTATTTGAACTTTTTAAAATTCTTTGGTCATTAAAAACAGGGAAAAGTCAAAATCCTGAGTTGTATCAACTACTACCAAAAGAATATAAGGATATGATGTATGGTATTCGTGGTTTGTATTATAAGAAGAAAGCAATCCTATTTGAAAATACACTTGAGAAAACAACCGAACAAGTAAGACATAGTCATCTAACTATTAATGACATTTATACTTTTCTAAAAAATTCATCCGTTGATACAATCATTGAACTATTGAGAGTTAGAAAATTAATGTTTAATTTGGTAAAATCAGATAGAACTAATCAAAAACTAATTGAATTTGCGAAAATGTCTGCTCTATGTGATAAAGTACAACTTAAACAATGTGCTATTTTTACAAATAAGTTACATCCAAATATTACATCAACAGATCTTCCTACTAATTAGAAATCAAAAATACTAATTAGGAATTAAAAAAATTATTTATTTATAACCTTAAATATTAATAATAATTATTATTAATATTTAATTATTCATTTACTAATTGTGATTGTAAATCTAAGTATTTTTTTTTGTAAAGGATATATTTTTCGAAGAATATGTCATTTATAATATTATCATTACCAGACATAGAATCATGTTTTAAGTATTTTTGGTTTGTTGTCCCCGTTATTGTTTTAGTTATTTTACTAAATAATGTATCTTTTAATGTATCTTTTTTAGATCCATCACATTTTTCTATTTGTTCCTTAAAAAAACCAAAATCATCATCTTTATATATACTTTTTGGGAAAGCACATAAATTTACACATTTATTAGGATCAATATCATGCTTCGTATAATTTTTCCACTTATTATTATCTTTACATTTATTCTTATATTCTGTTATTTGTTTAGTTATTTTAGATTTTATATCTTCATATATTTTCTTTTTTTTGGGATCAGTTTCATTAATTAATAATGTTTCAACAAATTTATATACTTCATCTTCATATCCAGGTGGATATGCTTGATGATTATTTAAACAATCTTTCACAAAAGTGTTATCTACCCACTTAACTTTTCCAGAGCGCCTATCATCATCAGTGGCCCAGACCCATTTTACATAATTTTTACACTCACGTATTGGTTCTTCCTTCTTTTGTTTTTCTATTTCTTTCATTTTTTCTTGTGCTTCTTTTTTGTTTTGTTTTCCCATATCTTCTTGATCTTTTCTTCTTTGTTTATCTTGTTTATGATCTCGGTCTAATGAATCCTGTAAAGTATTATACCTTGGCATATATAATACAATAGAATTTAAATAATACAATTAGAATTTAAAAAATCTAAATATTTTATTATAAATCATATAACTATTTTTTAACATCTTCTTCTTCATCTTCTATTTCATAATAATCATCTATTTCTGTACAATTACATGCACATCCACAATTCTTACAAGAGGAAGTATCATTACATAAACAATTCTTACAACAACCACAATTGAAATATGTTTTCTTTGTTATTTTCTCAATCCAAACAACGGTTTCATTTTCATCATCATAGACATCATCTAATAACAAAAATTTATTTTTTAAACTTTTTTTCATAGTATATTACATTATAATACATAAATTTTTTTTATATTATTTTTTTAGATATAAAAAATTGATTATTTAAAATATTAATTATTATTGTAATAATAATTAATGTCGATTAATCAAATTATTCAATATCAACCAATTATTAACATTGGATGCCTTGGAAGCGTATCTGATGGTAAATCAACACTTGTTGCAAAATTAACAGGTATAAAAACACAACGTCATTCAGACGAATTAAAAAGAAACATTACAATTAATCAAGGATATGGTAATCTAAAGATTTTTCAGGATGGTGATGAATATCATACAACTGATAATACCGAATTAAATAAAGTAACTGAATTAACCGAATTAACCGAACCTACTGGACTAAATGAAGTAACTGAACAAACTAATAATAATCATCTAGTGAATCATATTTCTTTTGTTGATTGTCCAGGTCATCAAGAATTAATTCAAACAATGTTATCATCTATTGTTCTAATGGATGGTGCAATTATTGTGGTTGCTGTTAATGCACCGCTATCTCAAAAACCTCAATTAATCCAACATTTAGCTGCAGCAAAACTAGGTAAACTTGGTAAAATTATAGTTTGTATGAATAAGATAGATCTTGTTGATAAAGAAACACTAAAAGAACGCAAACAAGAATTAGATACAATGTTATCTGACTATGATATTAAACCTTATGCTATTATTCCAACATGTTTTAATAAAAAAATTGGGATCAAACATGTTGTCAAAGCGATAATGGAATTATTTAATCCAACAGATTATATTAATCGTTTAACTAATTCCCCACTTTTTAGAATTAGTAGATCGTTTGATATTAATAAACCAGGGGTTGGTTGGAATGAAGTTGTTGGTGGAGTAATCGGTGGATCATTATTTAATGGTAAATTAGAAATTAATGATAAAATAGAAATCCGTCCAGGACAAATATCTAAAGGTAAAGATGGAAAATATACATGTAAGCCAATTATTACAACTGTATTATCAATTAAAACTGATACTACTGATTTAGATAAAATTATTCCTGGTGGTTTAATTGGTATTCGTACTGATTTAGATCCATATTATTGTAAGCATAATGGACTTGCAGGACAAGTTATGGGTAAAATAGGAACATTACCAGAAATATTTACAGAAATAACTTTAAATATTTCAATCATAACATCTTTTGGTTTTGTATGGACTCCAAAAGTAAATGAAAATATGATGCTCCAAATAGGAACAAAAATGTTTGAAGCTAAATTAACTAAAATAAATGAATCATCAAAAAATTATACATTTACATTAACAAAACCAACGTGTATTTCAGATAATGAACATATTATAATCTGTCATAATATAAATAAAATTCTTAGGATTGTTGGTGAAGGTTATCCAGTATTAGGTTTAAAATAATCTGGTTGATAACTATATAATGTTTCTAATGTGATATCTTCATCTTTTGAACATGAATTATATTTAGAGTTTAAAATATAAGAATTAATAAAATTTTTAGATAGATTTTTTTGAGTTCTAACAATAATATATTGATACAATGAATCTATATTATCTATTAATTCTTGTTCAGAATATTGTTTTTCATATAATGTACTATTCGTGATTTCCATAGAATATAATATATTTTAATATGATATATTCTATATTTCAGTTTTTTTACAGGTTTTACAGTTTTTAATAAAAATTTGATTATATTTATTAAAAAATTATTTTAATAATTTTTTTATAAGAATTAATATATATGTCTGAATTAAAATTTGCAACTTTTGGATGTTGGAATGAAAGATGTAAAGAAGGATCATCACAACGAAAAGTAGCTGAACTTTTAAAGAAAAATGAAACTAATTATAAATTTTTAGTGTTATTAGGAGATAATTATTATTCTGAAAAAATAAAAATTAAAATAGATAATCCAGATCCTACGATACTAGATAAAATAGAGATTAAATATAATGATATTAATTTAGAAGAAATGAAAAATGGTTTCAATTGTTTATTAAATATTAATCTCCCTAAAAAAATGATTCTTGGAAATCATGATATTGAAGAAGGTGAAAATCAAGGATGTTCAAATATGAGATCGCAACTAAAATTACCATGGTACGATATTAAATTTCCATTTGATTATGAAAATCATTTTATATCTTTTCAGGATTCAGTAACTAATAGAAAATCTTATAAAATGATTAAGTTTATTTATTTAGATACAACAATTTATAGTATTGATAAAGATGTAGATAATTGTTATAATAGAGTTATAAATAAAAAACCAAGTGAAATAATTAAAGATCAAGAAACTTTTATTGGAGAACAATTAAAAGGTTTAAATAAAGAAATTACAAATACAGTTGTATTCTTTGGTCATGAACCTCTAATAACATATAGATTTAAGAAAGGTAAAGCTATCAAACAATTACCATTATTAGATATTATATATAAACTAACTGAAAATATGCATAATGATTATCAATTTAATTATGTATGTGCTGATTTTCATAATTTTGAAGAAGCTTATATTACAAAACCATATGAAGGGACTGGAAATATATTTAAAATACATCAATTAGTTTTTGGTACTGGAGGTAAAGAAGAATTAGATGAAAGATTTAATCCAATGGGAAAAGATAGAATGGTTCCAATTAATGGATTCCAATATGATATGTATCACAGATATGCTTCTGATGAACCAAAACAAGGGTTTGAATCACCACCAAAACATACAAATGGATACGGTGAAATTACTATTAACAAAGATGGATTAAATTATAAATTTATGGCAATTAATCCTGATCAAACTAAAGAATGGAAACAAAAATATTTATCCTACAAAAATAAATATTTAAAATTAAAAAACAAATTACTTTATTAGTTTTTTTTATTATTTTTTATTAAAATCATAAAAAATAATAGTTTATTAGAATTAATTGGTATATCTATTCCAACGTATATCATTATCTTCTTTCTTATCAACAATATTTTCCAAAGTTTCATTTGTTGATTGTATAGTAGTTGATCTAGTAACACAATCAGCATGTTCAAAATTAAAACCAAATATTGTAAATGATTTAGATTTCGGTATAGTGATATCATAATTTGTATAAGAATCACATAGACCTTCAAGATAACATTTAAAATTTATAAATTGTATCCCTGTATTTTTTGCAAGAGTTCTTCCATCTTTAACACCTTTATTATAACTTATTTTTTCATGATTAATATATGTTAAAAGATTTATAGATGGATTAATTTCAAATGAACAATTATTAAATTTTTCTTCTGACGATTCCTTTATTGATTTAAATTCAAGAGTATAACCATTACATAAACCATCTAAATAACTTTTAAAATTAAATGTAGGTTCTCTTTTAATTTCGTTTGCAAGTGATTCACCGCTTGTTTGACCTTTATTATAACTACATTCTTCAGATTCAATATAATTAATTACGGAAAATTTACGTTTTGACATTATTATCTATATAAATTTTCTTTTTAAATAAGTAATTATGGTTTAATATGTTACTAAAATCATGGTTTAATATATTTTTTATAATAAGGATTATTTAATTTCAATTCATTTATTGAAGAATCATTTATATGTTTTTCATATTGATGTCTAGGTTGGTGAATTCTAGTATTCTTAATTGTAGATCTTAAAATATTAATTTCATTCTTATTAATTTCTAATACTTGTGAAACTCTTGAACCAATATTTCCTTTTTCATAGTCTCTACTAAAAATAGTACGATCTATTCGTTGATCAAACCCACGAGAACTTCCAATATCTACCTTAAAAATATAACGATCATCATAATCAATATATTTAACATCATCGTTATCATTATAATTTGGAAATTTAGAAGGATTATCTAAATCATTTTTATTACATTCCATCCCAATTCCAAAAATAAAATTATCATTTTTATCTGCTTTTGATGTTCTAACTGGTAATGATAATTTTTCATATTGACCATTTTTTTGAATAGTTGTGAATGTACTATTAATAGTAGATGTATAATATTCATTTGAATTTAAATATTGAGGACAATGACCAATAATTACTCTCATATCTGTAACTTTATAATCATTATTTTTAATTCCAGATATAAATGTTTCTAAATAATCTTTAATTTGCTTACATTTTTCAGTTTGAATATTGCTTAGGTCTTTTTCATTCTCATAATTATTAAAGTTTCTATTATATTTTCTTCCCCATGTTGTTACATTACAACTTGAATTTAATTCTCTAATAATTTTTTGTTTATTATGATGGTTATTTGGTAAATTTAATATATTATTTATTTTTTTATAATCATCATAACTTTTACTATGATCTAATCTTCCATGAACAAATATATTATTATTAATTTTTAAAAATAATCCTGCACCATCTTTAAATATTAATTCACCACCTTCATTATCTAAATTAAAATATTCTACACGAGTCATTCCTTTATAATAATCTGTCAATGATTTTGTCCAATCTGGGATATAATTATTAATACTATTTTGATTTAAATTAATAAATTCATGGTTTCCTAATATTTTAAATATTCTACCACCATTTATCATTGCTGATTGATTTATTGCATTTATAAATCTAAAAATTTTAATCTCAACTTGATCATACTCTAAATCCATACAATGATTTTTATCACATCTAGAATCTATAAATGGTATTCTATAATTTCCAAAATTATTACGGAATCCATCTAAAAAATCACCACATATTACAACAAAAGTTTCACCTCCACACCATTCATAATTTAAATCATCTTTATAAAATGGTTGATCTTTATTTTTATTTAGATCAAGATTAAGATTATATTCTAATAATATTTCAACAGAATGATCTATTACTAATGGATCAATAATTTCATTATTTTTTTTCTTAATTACTTTTGCACAATCTCGTAATGCAACTATTAAAGAATGTATATCACCGTGTATATCTGATAATGCAATAATTCTTTTATCTGAAATTATATTAGTTTTCCATGTCATATAAAATTACATAGAAAATTATATTTAAAGTATCATTTTTAATAAAAAAAATGAATTATATAATAAAAAAAATCAATTAAAATAAAAAAATTCTATTATAATTTAATGTCTGATAATTTTTGTTTGCCAAAAACACATTTATTAATAGTATTATGTGTTTTTATGGGATTTACAGTATGGTATGTTCATTTTAATAAAGATAAACAAGTAGATTATAATCAAAAAATATTAAATAATATTATTCAACAAGTAAAAAACACAGAATCAACTACACCTACTCCTACACAAAATAAAACTCAACCTGAATTAACCCAAACACAATATAATGATTTTTTAGAAAAAAGGAAAGTTTTAGAACAACGAGATGCTGAAGTAAAATATAATGATTTTAAACCACCAGAAAGAAGAGTCCCTGAATATATATATCCAAATAATGCAGTTAAACAAATTATTAATGTCCCAACACGTGGTTATCCTGATAATTATCAATTAATGGGTGTATTATTAAGAGATAATACAGAAACAGCATTTAATTTATTTGGAAGACAAACATATCCAGGATCAGAACAATACGAATATTATGCACAAGGTACATTGCAGTATAATAATGTTAAGTTACCAATAAATAATAAAAATGGTAAAGAATTATATGATAATGATGAAGTTAGAATACCAGGTACAGATGAAACTAAAGGAATATTTAAGGTTAAATTATATAATCTTGATGTTCCAAGATATAATCCATTTCAATATTAAGTTTTTTATAATAGTTTATAATAATTATAAAAAAATTGTTTACACGTTTTTTATTAAAAAAATTGTTTACACGTTTTTTATTAAAAAAATTGTTTACACGTTTTTTATTAAAAAAATTGTTTACAC
>Ga0209550_10002561_pt1 | contig 17464 bp, 12 predicted proteins | sample LauGreSuBDMM15SN_2_FD_187567 | JGI IMG/M metagenome (GOLD analysis project Ga0209550, IMG submission 187567) | Freshwater lake microbial communities from Lake Michigan, USA - Su13.BD.MM15.SN (SPAdes) (version 5) | ecosystem: Environmental > Aquatic > Freshwater > Lake | place: Lake Michigan...
TGCCAATAAAACGGAAATAACGGCTTTAATTTTAATGGCCATTTATTTCTAGTAAGAAGAAACAAACATATAAAAGCACTGCAAATTTTTAGGGGTATACTATCCCACGGCATTTGAAATACATACAAATGCAGAATCGCAAATAGCGGGTGACCGATAGAACCGATAAACGCCGCCGACTTTACATTATCTTCATTAATGGTCGTACCTTTGGCAAAAGCCTTTTTGAAATAGAGTTTTATTTTGTATTTCAATTTTTTTAATTTTTTAAAATTATTAATCTCCGCACTTAGCTTTAAAATCTTGGCTATCAAACTAATTGCCGAGTTTTTTAAAAAAAATAATAGAGTGCATCTACTATTTTTGATATTTTGAATACTACTATCAAGAAGAAATTTTTTATTTTAGCAAAAAAAATAAAAAATTGTCAAAATAACATTCCACTTATAGGCTGATTTTAAAAAAGACTAATACAAATTTCCAATAAAAAATGTTATATTAAGTAAAATATTTTTGACAAAAAAACTCGTAAAAATATCATTTTGACAATTTTTAACAACCAGAAAAAATATCTAAAAGAGTTTTGCTTGCTTATAATTTCTCAAAGAAGTTAAATTGATTAATTGCATATAATTCCGATTGGAATTTTTAATAGAAAAGCATGAAGAGGCTCCGAAGTTTTTTGGTTACTTCACGCTAATATGGTAGATGGTTAAAAACTTATCATCTAATAAATTTTTATTGAGGATTTTAAATAGAATGTCGAAATTAAAACTGAAAAATTATATCTCTCCTGAGTATATCAGGTCGCTTTTACCCAAAGAAGGCGGAATGGGATTTTTATTTCACTCAACTGACTGGAAAACATTATCATTCGCTTACGATAATGTCAAAAAAAGAAGCCCTTCTTTTGAAAGAGAGTTATGGGATACTCCGCCATTCGTTGCCTCCCAAATTTATGTTGGCGATGAGATGATCGGAGTAAATATTGCCATGCCGGTTCCGATAGATATGTGGATTGGTTCATCTGGCGGGATTAGAGAATTCAGAGAAAAACAATTTTTTCCAGCTTTAGAATTAGCAAACCAATGTAATCTTAAAATGGTTGCCTTGGGCGCTTCAACCCCATATGTTTGCAACTACGGAAAATTACCCCGACCATTAGCAAATCCTTTTATTACAACTGGACATGCCGCAACTGCTGCAACTTTAAAAAAATGGGCGGTTCATGCCTCTAATCAAACTGGTTGCGATTACAAAAAAATTAAACTTGCTATTTTTGGCGCCGCTGGAAGATTAGGAAAAGCAGTTAGTCAATTCATCGCCTATTCCTCACCTCCTCAAGAAATAATTCTGATTGATCTTTTCGATAAAATGGCCTTGTTAAAAACACAGGCTGAAGAATTGTTAAGAATTACTAAGCGTAAAGATTTAAAGGTTTCTATATATTGCTTTGAAGCCTTCACCACTCTGCCACAATTCGATGGTGCAATTTTAGTGAGCAATAATAGCGTTCCATATCTCACTGAAAACGATTTAAAAAAAGCAAAATTTTGGATTGATGATTCGCACCCTCGCGCCGCAAGTCTTGAAGCAGAATTAGGCTCAAGAAATGATACTCTTTATATTGAATGTTTTGCTCGAGGACCAGAAGGATTTAACACGAATTTTCCTTTTAGATTGCCAAGTATTCGTGATTGCTACACTTGTTGCGCTGAGGGTTATGTTGCTTGGAGAGAGGGCATCGATGCAGATTTTGTTATTGGAATTCCCGATGTCGAAAAAATTGATTTGGTGGACAAACTTTTGGATAAATACAAATTCAATCTTGGACCATTCTCAGGAAAAAATGGCGACATGATAAAAATCATTCCGCAATCACAAAATTACATTCTTTTCAAATCAAGTCCGAAGCTTTCAGCAATATGATCGACTAATTTATCATTAACAGGACTATTTACAGCTACCAAAGCCTCTTCTCTGGTCATTAATCCTTCTCTTACATCTCTCGCCAAAGGGATTACATAGGGATGCAAATTGTATTTCTTTTGGTGAATTGCAATTCCAAGTGAATTCAACTGACAGTTCGTAGAACAAGAATCAGTACTTTTCATTTTACGCCAATCGAGTTCTTTCTCAATCGTTTCATAAACCTCTGCTTCATTGTATTTGTTATATTCAAAGAACGGCACAAGATTCATTCTCATAATTTTTAACTTCTTCCACGGCGAAATATTAAAGCTGTTGATTTCATCATTTTTACCAAGCGCTTTAAGAAGATTAATCATTGGCATAATCATGTTTTTGTAGACATCCGTTAGCCCATCAAATTTTGAATTCATGTCATATTTTTTCTGTCTAAGCTGTCCCGGAGTTGTCCCAACCACAATGTTTGGAATATTTTTTTCAGCAGCAAGCCTGATTGAATGCAAAGCAATTTGAGTAAAGCACGGCCAGCATGCGTGACCAATCATAAAGGCCAATTCCTTTGAACTTTCTTTGAGTCCAGAATTTTCGAAACTGGCATTGAACATGGTTTTAGTCAAATTCCACGATGGTTTGTAAACAATGTGATCAACATTAATTTTTTTAAGAACTCTGTCGATGTTGGCGTAAGTTTCTGGCGGGATAAAATGATTATCGAAGGTAAAGGCGAGAACTCTTAGTTTGTAATGATTAGCTAATCTATAAAGCATATAAGTGCTATCTTTGCCACCGCTGTAAAGCACCATGCAATCATAAGGGTGTTTTTTGCTAACACGCAAAGTGGAAATCATTTTTTTCTCAAGCGCTACATAATCTCGGTCCAAATATTGTTTTTCTTTTTCGTAATCATGACAAAAATTACAGATCCCACCCTCATCAAAAGATATGTTTGGAACTTGTGAGTTTAAAATGCATTTTACGCATGTTTGTACTGTCGAAGATTTTTTAGTTATCATAAGAAATATATCTCAATTTTTAATAAACAAGTCAACAAAACTTTTACTTATAATAACTTAACTTTAATTATATTTTTAACAAGAAAATTTATTAAACCTAATTAAAAAAAAATGTTCACTGTTATAAAATTTACTAATGGTTTTTAAAAAATTAACGCGACCTTCCAGCTTCATCATCAGAATTATTTCTTTTCGGCCCTCCCTCCAAGAATCAGTTTTATACTTTGCCATCTAGTCAAAATCCTATGACGCCTATTAGCGTTAGGATCTCTGATCGCTTTCAGATTGGCTTTTTAGAAATTTTGTTAAATTAATACTAACTTAACAAAATCAAGAATTGCCTTGCTCTCACTCATTATCCCGTTATTTTTAAAAATAGCCGTTAGGATATTTTTTTTAAACATGAAGGCTTTGTTGAGTATTCAGATATTCAATAAGACGGAGTTTGTAGTAATTTTTATATTGCATTCGCCACTGCGTCGCTAAAAGAATAATTGCCCGTAACATTTTGAACATCGTCGCAATCATCAAGTAAATCAACCATTTTCAAGAGTTTTTGCGCTTGATCTAAATCAGAAATTTCCATTAAATTTTTGGCTTTCCAATCAAGTTTGGCAGAAATTGCATCACCAAATTGCTTAGTTAAAATATCACGAACCGCAATAAAATTTTCAGGTTGGGTAAAAATTATATAAAATTCTGGATTGATCTCGACATCGTCTGCTCCTGCTTCGATGGCACTTTCAAAAATTTTTTCTTCGCTGGCGACTTTATTTTCAAATTGAATAACGCCAACTCGATCGAACATAAAACCTACAGAACCAGTTTCACCAAGCGCTCCACCCATTTTAGTAAAAATACTTCGCACTTCGCTGGCTGTGCGATTGCGATTATCGGTAAGAGCTTCAACGATTAGAGCAATGCCGTTTGGAGCATATCCCTCATAACGAATTTCTTCAAAATTATCGCCATCAACTCCGGCAATAACTTTTTTAATCGCCGCGTCGACACGATCTTTCGGCATATTATTGTTACGCGCCTCAATGATGGCGTTGCGTAAACGCGGATTGAACTCAGGATCGGGTTGCCCAGATTTTGCGGAAACGGTAATTTCGCGAATTATTTTGGTAAAAATTTTAGCTTTTTTGGCGTCTTGCGCGCCTTTGCGATGCTTGATATTTGCGAACTGCGAATGTCCTGCCATAAATTTTTATAAATTAAAATTATTTGGTTTGAGAAAGTATTCCACCAATTTTAATTGGCGAAATTTTTGTGGCAAGTCCCGTTTTATTATCAACCTCAACGATACAACCGCAAATCGTCGCCTCGCCTTTCGCTGGCTCCATTTTATCAAATTTTCTTTTGTGTAAAAACATTTGCAACGGCACATTTTTATCCATCCCAATTACCGAATCATAATCGCCACACATGCCCGCATCGGTTTGGTAAGCAGTTCCAGAATTCATAATGTGGCAATCATTAGTTGGAATGTGAGTATGTGAACCTACAACCGCCGTGACTTTACCATCTAAAAATTTACCCATCGCCATTTTTTCTGAAGTTGCCTCAGCATGAAAATCAACAAAAATTGCATCAACTTCTTTGCCGAGTGGATTATTTTTTACAACCTCTTCGACCGCTTCAAACGGGCAATTTACTTGATATTTAGTAAAAATTTGTCCAAGCGCATGCACCACTAAAATTTTTTTATTATTCGAGGCCACGAAAATTCTAGCACCAACTCCGGGGCAGGATTTAGGAAAGTTTATTGGTCGAAGCAAACGCTTTGAATCATTGATAAAACTCGTTACTTCTCTTTGATCCCAAATATGATCGCCACCCGTCAAAACTTCTGCGCCGGCTTGTATCAACTCCTGCTCGGCATTGCGACTAATTCCAAAACCGCCCGAAGCATTATCGCAATTAATAATTGTAAAATCGATTTTGTAATCATTTTTGATTTTCAATAAATTGTCACAAACCGCTTTGCGACCAGATCTACCAACGATATCACCGAGAAATAAAATATTCATGAATTTGTATTTAATGTTAATTTTATTTAACTCTAATGAAGAAAAAGAAAAACTCAATTTCATTTATTTTCAAAAATAAATAATTGAAATTGATTTTAATTTCTTTTTTATGTAATTTTTAAAAAACTTTTATAAATTTTCACAATCAAATATAAATACAATACATGCCAAAAACTTTATATGACAAAATTTGGGACTTACATTTAGTCGATGATGATGGCTCTTCCAGCCTTATTTACGTTGATCGCCAACTCATTCATGAAGTTACTTCTCCGCAAGCTTTTGAAGGTTTGAGAATTACTAATCGCAAGCCCAGACACAATAAATCGCATTTAGCGGTGGCCGATCATAATGTTCCAACTACAACCGCCGATCGCCATAATGGCACTCGCGGAATCAAAGACGCAACCTCGAGAATTCAAGTTGAAACTCTCGAACAAAATTGTCGCGATTTCGATATTCAATATTTTGATCTCGATAATAAAAAACAAGGAGTCGTTCATATTGTTGGTCCCGAACAAGGTTTTACGCAACCAGGAATGGTAATTGTTTGTGGAGATAGCCACACCTCAACGCACGGTGCCTTTGGTGCCTTGGCTTTCGGCATCGGCACTTCTGAAGTTGAACATGTTTTAGCCACGCAAACTTTAATTCAAAAAACCGCCAAAAACTTTTTAGTAAAAGTTGATGGCAAGCTTGCTCATGGCACAACTGCCAAAGATATAATTTTAGCAATTATCGGCAAAATCGGCACGGCGGGCGCTACGGGATATGTTATCGAATATGCTGGATCGGCGATTAAAAGCCTATCGATGGAAGGACGCATGACGGTTTGCAATATGTCAATCGAAGCTGGCGCTCGCGCTGGATTAATCGCTCCCGATGAAACAACTTTCGAATATATTAAAGGTCGTCCAATGGCGCCAAATGCGGAAAATTGGGATAAAGCGGTAAAATTTTGGAGCTCTTTAAAATCTGATGAAGGTGCAAAATATGACAAAGAACTTCATCTTAATGCCGAAGATATTGCTCCTCAAGTTACATGGGGCACTAGTCCCGAAGACACTTTGCCAATTAATGCAAAAGTGCCTTCACCGCAAGATTTTGCCGACAAAGGTAAGCAAGAAGCGGTGGCAAGATCGCTTGAATATATGGGTTTGCAAGCGGGCATTCCTTTAGAAGAAATTTATATCGACAAAGTTTTTATCGGCTCTTGCACCAACGGTCGCATTGAAGATTTCCGCGATGTCGCTAAAGTTGTTAAAGGCAAAAAAGTCGCCAAAAATATTAAATTAGCGATAATCGTTCCTGGATCAGGATTAGTAAAAGAACAAGCCGAAGAAGAAGGTTTAGATAAAATTTTTATCGAAGCGGGCTTTGAGTGGCGCGAACCGGGATGCTCAATGTGTTTAGCGATGAATGCCGACAAATTAGAATTTGGCGAAAGATGCGCTTCAACTTCTAATCGAAATTTCGAAGGTCGTCAAGGTCGTGGAGGCAGAACTCACTTGATGAGTCCAGCCATGGCTGGGGCTTCGGCAATCGCTGGTCATTTAGTCGATATTCGTAAATTTTCATAAAAATAATGTTAATTTTTTATCGAAATAATGGTGGAATATCGCGCAGTTATGACCATACGGCAGAAGGCTTTGCGCCACTTCCACTCAATAAAAACGATGCTAATAAAAATTTCACTTGGAATTTATCTTTAGTTCAAGATTTATTGGCAATTTTCTCATCAATTTTTATTTCAGGAGTTGCCTATGGAATCATGATGACAATGATTTCATTTCGTCTCGAAGCTAATGTTGAAAATGAAATTTTAATCTCACTTTCAACCGTAGTACAAATCGGCGCCGGCGTAATTTTTTCAAGATTTTTACCATCCGTTGGTCAAAAAGTCGGCATGATAAAAAGCATCATTATCGGTAGCATCGTTGCCTCGATCTGCTCACTATTATTATTCAAATTTGTTTTTTATTGGCTGTGGATAGTTATAATTTATTTTCTTGGCACATCACTCTTCACCACGGCCGTAACGCGCAACACCATCATGATCGATTTATCCCCGCCAAAAATTCGTTCGATAATAATTTCAATTGGCATCACCTTGGTCGCCATCGGCAATGCTTTTGGTCCCATCCTTTTAAATTTAATAAAAACCAATGATAGTTTTTATAGTTTTTTACTAGCGAGCATGCTTTATTTAATCTCAACAATTCCATTATTGCGCTTGAAAAAAGCTGATTCAATCGTCCGCGAACAAAAGAAAATTGCCATTTGGCGTTATATGAAAAATTCTCCAAAAATTTTCTTCGCTGGATTTACCATGAGCTACATCATGGCATCTTGCAGTGCCTTTTCAATCATTTACGGCATCAAAATTGGCATGACACCAAGCGAGGCTTCAATGCTATTCTCATCACTATTATTTGGCACTATTTTTTACACGGTTTTCGGTTTTTTGTGCAATTATTTCAATCGTCGATTTTTAATAATTTTATCAGCATTTTGTTCACTCTATATAATTTACGTCATCAATTATTATGGTAATAACGAAAATATTTTCATATTATTATTCTTACTTTTCAGCGCCATGTCGGGTATAAAATTACCAACTTTAGTCTTAATCAATGAAAAATATAAACCGACTCAGAGATTAATCGTTAACAGCGCTTTCACTAGAGTAGCATTAATCGGCACTATTTGCGGATTATTAACAACCGGAGCGTTAATGAAACATTTTGGTCATTCAGGCTTGTGGCTTTCATGCGCAATAATATTAACTTGTTTTATTGCTTTTTGGTTTCTAAATTATTTATACAAATTTATGAATAATGATTTTTCCTACAAAGATATAACAATTTTATATAAAAATTCCAATGAGTCAGAACAAGAAATGTAGCTGTATTTTTACCAAAATTTTTTGCAAAATTTTTAAGAGAAATAAAAATAAAAAAGTCGCCCACCTTACTCTTTCAGGAGTTATCGGCAAGGATTCAAAATTTGAAACTGGCATTAATTTTATCAATAACGCCCCACTTATTAAAAAAGCTTTTGAGTCTAAAAAAATTTCGGCAGTAGCACTTTCGATAAACTCACCGGGAGGCTCTCCAGTTCAATCCGAACTGATTTATAATTACATTCGCGAATTAGCGGAAAAAAATAAAATTCCAGTTTATACATTCGCTCAAGATGTTTCAGCATCAGGCGGATATTGGCTCCTCTTAAGTGGTGATGAAATTTACGCTCACAATTCTTCAATCGTTGGCTCCATCGGAGTAATTTTTTCGAGCTTTGGCTTTGTTGATTTAATCAAAAAAATTGGCGTCGATCGTCGCATTTATACCGAAGGCAAAAACAAGGCGATCCTTGACCCGTTCTTGCCCGAGGAGCAAGCCAATATTGAAATTTTGAAGCAAGCGCAAAAAGATATTTTTGATAATTTTAAAGATTTAGTGCGTAAACATCGCGGTGGAAAACTTACCAAAAACGAAGAAGAAATTTTCACGGGAGCATTTTGGGCAGGCAAGACAGCGCTAGATTTAGGGCTGATTGACGGCATAGCAGATATGCGTAAAAAAATGCAAGAAAAATTCGGCGCAGAAGTTGAATTTATTGAAATCACCACGAAGAAATCTTTCATCAAAAGCTTGATTAGCGAGAAATCTTCAAGCTTTTCAGGTTCGGGAGATTTAGTTGCGAAGGTTTTAAACCAAATCGAAGAACGAGTTTCATTTGGTAAGTTTGGGTTGTAAATTATTAATTTGTAGTAAATTATCATTATGTAATTGACTTATAAGGTCATGCTTTATATAAATTTGTTTAAAAAATTATACTCTTAAAGAAAATTAAACTTCAATTCAGAATTATATTTAAAGTATTATGCTTCAAAGCCGTGTCCTTGATCAACAAAAATCACTTTTAGATAAATACATAGAATTTAGATTTGATCAAATTAAGGCAAGAAGCGGAACAATTGATCTTGAAAGAATTAAACAAAATGATGTTATTTTTCTTGATCCACCTCGTCATGATAATAGCAGAGCTGGAGTCGATCAATTTGACGAAATAAAAATTAAATTAGATGCACTAGCAGGTGATGAAGGTTATAAACCTGATAGGCCACAACAATTCTTCTCATTCATAAATGATCAAGGATGTCATTGGAATTTATTTTGCAGAACAATAGATACAAATGGAGGAATTACTGAAAAGAAAATAGAATGCAAAGGCGATGGAGCATGTGGCATTCATGCAATTGTAGAAGCCGTTTTAAATAGTGATAATTTAAAAACCAATAAATCAATTAAAAGTGAATTACCACTTTTAGGAAATCCCCCTCCAAAAACTTCCTTGGACTTTATAAAAGCAATAGATTTTGTTTTAGCAATTTTTAAAAATTATCAGGAAAGCGGAAATACAGCCAATACCACAAGAGGAAGAATAAAGGCCCTTGAAAATTTAAAAATAGACCGTAGTAGTCTTAACTGGGCTACAAATGATGATTTTGCAATTTTTGCAGACGCGGTAGATATTTTATTACTAAATAGTAACCTCATTATTGATAAAGATCAACAAACTCCAGTTGCTCAATTTAACGAACAAATTATATTAAATATTCTTCAAAGAGATGATGAAAAAAATGAGTCTTTTGAAGAATTTAAAAAAACAAATCCACAATTTAGGTTTGAAGATTTATATTTGGAGGCCTCTAATAAACTTTTCGAAAATCAAGCTCCCCCTCAAGGAAATAATCATGAAGAATTAAGGAAAGCAACTGTAACAAGACTTAGTCAGCTAGAAAGTGAATCGAAGCAGAAAAAAATAGCTGAATTAAAAGCAAGTATTATAGAAGATGCTCCACATTTAACAATAGAAAACTTTATTGATAGGAAAGCTACGGACGATCAAAAATTAAGTTTTCTTATTAATGCGAAAGAAGCTATTTCAGAAAGCATAAAGCGATCTGTTCTTCAAGTTAAACCCCAAGTCCCTAACGATGATGATTTAGAACTAGCAGTAAAAGTTAGCATTATAACTTCCAAACAAAAGAGCATATATGACGGATTATTTGATAATGGCATCGTAAATAATAAAGAAGCTTTAAAAACACATGTTGGCGAAGGGATGGATTGGTGGGTTTTTCCTGGATATACTGAAAGAAAGGAGTCAGATAAATTTACAGCTACTACAAAAATCTATCAACAGTTAGCAACAGATAAAGAATATTGCCAAAGATATAAAACATTTATTTATCAATATATTAATTCTTTTGATAAAAATGAAAAAATTACTCATCCGCCAAGATTTTTTAAACTAGTAGAGTCTCTTGTTGAAATGACAGATGAGGGGAAAAGGGTTTTAGCTGGATTTACTCAAAAAGAGCAAGATATTTTGTTTATTGCTGTTAATAATTTTTATAAAGAAAAAGAAGGGGGAGGAAAAGTTGTTGTTAATGATGATCGTAATAAATATTATAAAAATCATTTCAAAAATTTAGAAAATATAGCAACCGACTCAGCAGAAATACCTAGGGATGCTTGGATCGATTCAGCCAGAGAAAAACTAAGAGCAAGATTAGAATTGGATAGAGGTCAAACTCAATCGAGCGCCATTTTAAAAAGGGTGAAAGATCCTATTTTTCATAGTAATGCTTTTTTAGATCAAGATCAAATCGCTGATTTTGAGGCAAGATCAAAGCCCTATTCCCGCCAAAATCAAATCGGTTGCGGAACATTTGAAGAGAAAATAGGAGGTCAAAATGTATCATATCCATTTTGTCATTTTAGAATAACTCATGACCCTATTGCAATAAGCGATAATACTCCTTGTATAGATAAAGTTCAACCAATTGATAAAGCAGAATATCTAAAACATCCACCTATAACAGCCATATGCATTGATTATCCAGATTATAGACTTCAACCACAATTGCCCGATAAAGATACATTAACACATACATATAAGCAAAAAACTTTAGAAACTTTAACATTATATAATAAATTAGAAGTAGATCATTTAGTCAAACATGGTGACGGAATGGGAGTTTTTTTAAAAAATATTCAGATGCCACGCGGTCCAGATAAAACAAGGGACCCTAAAATAGTTGAAGAAGCTTTTGGAAATTATTTAGTTGGTTTTTTTGAGGCTATTACTGAATTTTATCAAGAAAATCCAAATGCAACTCTTAAAAAAATAACCTTTGTTACACCAGATGAAGCATTGGAAAGAATATTTAATGAAAAGCTAGTAGCATTTAAAAGCAATAGATCTAATTCAAAAATTTTAGACTCAGTAGAAATTAAACAAGATAAAGCTGGTCCAAGATTTAACAGCTCTAAATATTATGAACAAGGTGCAAAAAAACTTGGCATGACCATTGCACCTCATGGCAATAAAAAATTCCTTGGCGGAGCTCTTGGTAAAGGAACTGTATTAGAAGAACAAATTACACTATTATCTGACATGGCAAGTATTGGCGGATCATTCAATCCGAAAGTTACAGAAGAATTAAGTTTTTTTAAAGATACTGCTGGGGAGGATTGTGAAAATTTATTCTATCATGATTCAAAAATTATTGCATTTCATAATAACATCTACACAAAATTCGATTACAAAAAAAAGTTAGATACCGGAGAAACATTTGCTTCAGAAAAATTTAGCAAAGATAAAGAGCAAGCAAAAATTCTAGAACTTTTAACAATCGCCAAAAATTCCACAAATAATAAATTTAGCCCAACTTTTGGTAACGATTTTTTTGTTGCGGTAATGAAAGTAGCATCAAAAAATCATGGCATCGCAAGTATTGATAAAAGAACTTTTGATAAAGATTTTGAAATAGCTTTACAAAATCTCAAACCTTCTTCGAGAACTCCTAATTATAATAAAATACCAAACTTACATGAAATTGCCAAAGATTTTTCAGCTAATTTCCAGGAATTATCTAGACAAAATAATTATTTTACCACTAGAGAAGGAGAAAATGGCAAAATTAACGAAACTGGCAGAAGATTGTTCAGAGTATGCACTGAAGAAAATATCGAAAAATTTCAACTTGGAATCGAGCGTTCCCCACCATTACCTAATCCAGTTGTAAATCCTAAACGGCAAGTTCGACCCCGAGGCATATTGAGGCATTCTCTCCTTAGCAATACTAACCCCCAAAATGTTAAATTTAATGAATTACCTCCCTATAGCTCACATTAACTTGGAGAGTAATTTTTTAAATGACTTAGATGCTTTCACATTTATAAACACAGCCCTTTGAAGTTGGGGTTGTAGTTAAAAAAAATGGGTTATTTTACAAGGAAGAATTTGTCAAGTCTGGAGCTAATATAATCAATCTTCGTTAAAATCAAAATTACAAAATTTAATTCATCTCAAAGCTAAATTTGCAAAGCAAATTTATCGCCAATTAAACCGCAAAAGATGATCCGCAACCGCAATTGGCTGTAGCATTTGGATTGACAACTTTAAAATAACTCGCGCCTAATTCTTCGACGAAATCAATTTTAGCACCTTCGATAAATTGCAAAGAAACTGTGTCGGTTTTGGCGATTAGATTCATCTCACCAGATTTGTTTTCTTCACAAATTATTAAATCATCCGCTAAGTTTTTATCATCGAGCTCAAAAATATATTGGAAACCGCTACAACCGCCACTCTTAACCGTTAAGCGTAAAAATTTCTGCGGATTATTAGTGTTGTTTTTAATTTCTAAAATGCGATTTTTGGCACTTTCGGTAAGCTCAATATTATTCATAATTAATGATTATTTCTTTTGTTAAATTCTTCAAAAACTTCTGATAAATTAATTTGATTTTTAGCGAGTAAAACCAAGCTGTGATAAAATAAATCACAAACTTCATTAATAAGATTTTGACGCGATTTTTCTGAATTATTTTTATCGTGCAAAAGCCCAGCAATCGTGACTTCAACGCCCTCTTCGCCAATTTTTTGAACTAAGCGCGCGACATCTCCTTTGGCTAATTTATTAGTATAAGATTTCTCATCATGTGAAGCGATTTTTGCAGAGATTATTGAATATAATTCTTCGAAATTAATTTGTGATTTTTTCATGAGAAATTGATCAATATTTTAATTAAATTTTATAAATTTTAAACGATTAAAATCTCAAAGTAAATTTTAATTTTAAAAGCCAACTGATTTCTTGACTTAGTTTGAAAAATTATTTATTTTATTTGGACAAAAATGTTTCTTGGTTAATTAATTTTTCCCAAACATTTACAAATTTTATTAATTTTTTTACACTTAATATGGCTATCGAACATACTCTATCAATCTTAAAACCCGATGCAACTCAAAGAAGTTTAACCGGCAAAATCAATGCTAAATTTGAAGAAGCAGGCTTAAAAATTGTTGCCCAAAAAATGCTTTTTTTATCAGAAAAAGTTGCTGGTGAATTTTATGCAGTTCATCGCGAACGCCCATTTTACAATGATTTAGTTAAATTTATGACTTCTGGCGCCGTTGTCGTTCAAGTTTTAAAAGGCGAAAATGCCGTTGCTAAAAATCGTGAAATCATGGGAGCAACTAACCCTGCTAACGCAGATGCTGGAACGATTCGTAAAGAATTTGCTTTATCAATCGAAGCCAATTCAGTTCATGGATCTGATAGTCTTGAAAATGCTAAAAATGAAATCGCGTTCTTCTTCGCAACCAATGAAATTGTAGGATAATTGAATGGTAAAATCATTCCAACAAATTATTTTTGATTTACAAAATTTCTGGGCAAATCAAGGTTGCACAGTGCTTCAACCGATTGATACCGAAGTCGGTGCCGGCACTTTGCATCCCGCCACGGTTTTACGCGCTTTAGGCAAAAAACCGTGGAAAGTTGCTTATGTTCAACCTTGTCGTCGTCCTACGGATGCAAGGTTTGCCAACAATCCAAATCGCTTGAGTCATTATTATCAATTTCAAGTTTTGCTCAAGCCCGCACCACATAATATTAAACAACTTTATTTACAAAGCCTTGATTTAATTGGTCTTAACACTAAAGAAAATGATATTCGTTTTGTTGAAGATGATTGGGAAAATCCGTCGGTTGGCGCTTCTGGCCTTGGTTGGGAAGTCTGGTTCAATGGTATGGAAATCACACAATTCACCTATATGCAACAAATTGGTGGAATCGAATGTAGCCTGATTCCCGGAGAAATCACTTATGGTCTAGAGCGAATAGCCATGCATATTCAGGGCGTTGATTCAATTTTCGACATTAATTGGAATGGTCAAGAAAATGCCGACAAAGTTACATATAAAGATATTTTTTTCAGAAGTGAAGTTGAAAATTCACACTTCATTTTAAATCACAGCAATGTTGATATTTTACTTAAAAATTTTGAAGAAGCCAAAGCGCAATCGCAAATTTTAATAGAAAATAATTTGCCAATTCCAGCCTTTGAACAAGCTTTAAAGGCAAGTCATTTACTTAATTTGCTCGATGCTCGACAAGCCCTTTCAGTTAATGAAAGAGCTTCTTTTATTGGTCAAATTCGTCAATTGGTTAAGTCATCTTGTGAGAAGATGATTGAAAATTAAAATATAAATTTATGAACGAAAATAATTCAGGTTTCTTTGATTTTATTAGCAACGCAATCCTTGGAATTCCATATTTGTGGCTTTTATCACTAGCAATTTTTTTAATTTTTGCTTATAAAAAATTAAATTATTTATCATATTTCGTTGTTTTATCGATAATTCTGTTGCCATTTAATTTAAGCTTACTTTTTTGGCTCCCATTTTGGGCGATTTCAGTTTTGCTTGTTTTCCCAAATATTCGTCAAAAAATTTTAACGCCTTTTATAATTTTCTTAATTAAAAATTTAGGATTATTACCGAAGATTTCTCAAACCGAAAAAATCGCCCTCACCTCAGGAACTACTTGGGTTGATGGTGAATTATTTTCTGGCAATCCTGATTTCAAAAAAATCATGGAAATGAGTTATCCAAAACTTACCCAAGAAGAACAAAATTTCATCGATAACGAAGTTGAAGAGCTTTGCAAAATATGCGTTGATTATCAGGTTCAAATCTTGCGTGACTTACCTCCAGAAGTTTGGCAATATTTACGCGATAAAAAGTTTTTTGGCATGATTATTCCAAAAACCTATGGTGGACTTGGCTTTTCAGCTTTCGCCCATAGTTGTATAATTGAAAAGTTAGCTTCGCGCTCAGTGCCTTTAGCCATCACCGCCATGGTTCCAAACTCACTTGGACCTGCTGAATTACTTTTACATTACGGCACTAAATCACAACAAGATTATTATTTACCACGCCTTGCTGATGGTCGCGAACTTCCATGTTTCGCCTTGACTGAACCTCTAGCAGGAAGTGACGCCACTTCAATTCAATCAAATGGCGTTATTTTTAAAAATGAAAATGGTGAAATCAAAATTCGTTTAAATTGGAATAAGCGCTATATTACGCTTGGAGCTTATGCGACAGTTATCGGCGTTGCCTTTCAATTGCGCGATCCCGATAAAATTTTATCTGAAAATTCTGAAATTGGCATTACTTGCGCTTTGATTGCGAACACTACAGCGGGAGTAGTTCAAGGACGTCGTCACGATCCATTGGCAACACCTTTTGTTAATTCGCCACTTAATGGCAACGATGTTATCATTGGTTTGGATTCAATAATTGGCGAAAAAGAAGGCTTAGGCAAAGGTTGGAAAATGTTGATGGAATGTTTATCGGCGGGTCGCGGAATTTCATTGCCTTCAACCAGTTCGGGTGGATCAAAATTAGCAATTCGAGTAACTACGGCTTACTCAATGGTTCGTGAACAATTCGGCACTTCGATTGCCAAGTTCGAAGGAATTGAAGAGGTTTTAGCGCGTATCGCTTCACGCACTTATGCACTTGATGCCATGCGCTCATTTACCGCTGGCTCCGTTGATTCGGGCGCCAAACCTGCGGTAATTAGCGCTATCGCTAAATATCATTCGACTGAAATTTTCCGTCAAAATATTAATGATGCCATGGATATTTGCGCCGGCGGTGCCATCATCAGAGGTCCACGCAATATTTTAGCTAACGCTTATTTCTCAACTCCAATTTCAATTACGGTTGAAGGTTCAAATATTATGACGCGAAGCTTAATTCATTTTGGACAAGGCGCCATAATGTCTCACCCCTTCGCGTACAAAGAAATCATTGCTCTTGAAAATAATGATACCAAAGCCTTTGATGAAGCTTTTTTTAGCCACATTAAACATTTATTCAACAATTTATCACGCTCAATTATACTCTCTCTTACCCGCGGATATTTAATTTCCCCAACTAAACATGATTTAATTTCAAAATATCAACGAAAAATTTCATGGTGTAGTGCAACTTTTGCATTACTTGCCGATATTGCTATGGCGCGCTTTGGAGGAAATTTAAAACGCAAAGAAAAACTCAACGGACGCTTCGGCGATGCCCTTTCGGCGATGTATTTTGCCACATGCATTTTGCGCAAATTTAAAGAAAATGGTGCTCCAAAATTCGAGGAAGCAATAGCTGAACATGCTCTAAAAGAGCAATTTTGTAAGGCGCAATATGCTATCGAAGGTTTATATCAAAATTTATTTACCGGAATTTTTGGAATATTTTTAAAACCCTTTGCGCTTTTCGCAAGATTCAACGCTTTTGTGTGCCCAGCCAATGACTCTCTTGGTCATAAAGTAGTTAAATCGATAACTAAAAACGGCGAAGAAAGAGAAAGTTTAACCAGAGGAATTTTTGTTAGTAAAGATAAAAATGATAATCTTGGACGCCTTGAAAATGCTATGCTTTTGCAAGAAAATTCAGAAGAAATTATTCATAAAATTAAAGTCGCTATCAAAGAAAATAAATTACCGAAAAAATCTTTGCGCAACAATATTGACGAGGCTTTAGAAAAATATATAATTTCTGCCGAAGAAAAAAAACAATTAAACGAAATGTTCGAAGCTTGTTACGACGCAATTTTGGTTGACGAATACACGCTCGAAGAATATAAAAATTTATAATTGTTCGTAAATTATTTTTAAATATCGCCATTGCTTTAAAAAAATAATTTTGCCACAATTATAAAAAAACTTCATTTATGATTTTATTAATCGACAACTATGACAGCTTTACTTACAACCTCTTCCACTACTTGATTTCCGCTGGTGCCAAAGAAGTTTTAGTCAAAAGAAATGATAAAATAACACTCGAAGAAATCAGTATTTTAAAACCCGACGCCATCGTGTTATCGCCCGGCCCTTGCTCTCCAAATGAAGCCGGAATTTGCCTCGATATTATCAAAAATTTTAAAGGGAAGTTACCAATTTTTGGCGTTTGCCTTGGTCATCAAGCCATTGGTCAAGCTTTTGGCGGTAATATTGTTCGAACTCATCCGATGCATGGCAAAATTAGTGAAATTTTTCATAATCAACAAAATTTATTTCATGGACTGCCCTCGCCTTTCAAAGCAACTCGCTATCATTCGTTGAT
>Ga0209550_10002562_pt1 | contig 17463 bp, 11 predicted proteins | sample LauGreSuBDMM15SN_2_FD_187567 | JGI IMG/M metagenome (GOLD analysis project Ga0209550, IMG submission 187567) | Freshwater lake microbial communities from Lake Michigan, USA - Su13.BD.MM15.SN (SPAdes) (version 5) | ecosystem: Environmental > Aquatic > Freshwater > Lake | place: Lake Michigan...
GGAGGTGGCGAGATCCATCAGATCCTTCAAGGTGCCCATGAGTCGGGCTGCATCTTGCGACAACGTGACCTCCTCTCCGTCTCGCGCGCGCACGCGTATGTGCTCCTCGTGTTTGGCCTTCTTCGCCGTGCGCGCCTCCCCCTGCTCCTCGGCCGACGACGCGTGCATTTCTTCCGCGATTCTTTTGCACATGTACTTACTGTAGATGCATCCGTCCCAATCGCAGTTCTAGTGTGTGAAACGGCTGTCAGTGTTGACCCCTTGAACTAGAACTTGAATCCCGAGCACCAACAAACATGTGATAGCAAGTTTGTGAGCTACAATCGTGCGGCGTCGTCGGGGCTCACTGTGCCGACGTCGGATGGGCTGCGCTGGCAGCAAGGGCGGGAAGAATCCCGAGGAGCCCGCCAAGGCGACGGACACGCCGTTGCGGCCAAGGAGGAAGCAGTCGTGTGAGCGGAACTCGGTCGTCGGCAACATGGTGCAGCAAAATATGTCGGAGCGCAGCTTCTCGGATGATTACGATGACAATGGGCACGTAGTGCTTGGCTCGGGCATGTCGGGCTCCGTGTTCACGGCAGTCTCGCGGCGCACCCATGTGCGCCACGCGATCAAGACGCTCAATATTCAGCAGATGGGTGTGGAAGGGATGGAAGAGTTGCGCCGTGAGGTATCGGCGATGCGTCGGCTCGACCACCCCAACATTGTGAGGCTCTTCGAGACGTATGAGGACCACAAGCGCGGTCAGATCATCATGGTGCTCGAGCTGTGCTCGGGTGGTGAGCTCGTCAACAAGCTGATGGAGCAGCCGCAGAATCGAGGCCTGTCGGAGCGCGATGCGGCCGGGCTCGTCACGAAGATGCTCTCGGCGCTGCTCCACTGCCACCAGCACGACGTGGTGCACCGCGACATCAAGCTGGACAATTTCGTGTACGAGTCCACGGCCCAGGACGCCGAGCTCAAGCTCATCGATTTCGGGCTGAGCCACGTCGCTGCGCGTGGGCGCGGCGAGGTGGAGACGATGACGGGGCGCGTGGGCACCCTCTCGTACATGGCGCCCGAGGTGCTCCTGCGCCACCCCTACACGGCCGCCTGCGACATGTGGTCGCTCGGCGTCGTCGCCTTCATCCTGCTCTCCGGTCGCCGCCCATTCCATTGCCGTGACCGCCAAGAGAAGATCCAGCGCATCCTGACGACGGAGCCGAGCTTCGGCACGAGCTGGGCGACCGCCTCGGCCCAGGCGATTGACTTTGTGCGCCGGCTGCTTGTCAAGGAGCCCGAGCTGCGCATGACTGCGCAGGAGGCGATGAGGCACGAGTGGATCCTCAAGAGCAAGGCCGATTCGGTGGGCAAGGAGCTGCGCAACCCGATGGCGGCGATCGCGCACAACAGCCACGTACTCCGCTCGATGCAAGCCTTCAGCGGCGCTTCGATGATGCACAAGGTGAGAAGTTCACAGGAGCCGTTCACAGGCGCGGGCGTCATGCCCCGTGCCAGTCCCACACGCCCTGTGCCTCCACCCCCTCGGCCTCCCAGGTGTCCCGTGCCTGTCCCGTTCACCCGTGCCAGTCCCTCACCCCCACTGTCTCCTCTCCTTTGCCTCTCTCCTCTCAGGTGGCGCTCGAGCTGCTCGCTTTTGCGACTCCCTCCGCGGAGGTGGACGACATGCGCAGGGTCTTTTACGCCATCGACACCGACGGTTCGGGCACAATCTCGCGTGACGAGTTTGACGCGGCGATGGGCGCTCACCCCGAGCTCAACTCGCAGGCGCTCAAGTCGCTCTTCGACACGCTCGACTTTGCCAAAAAGGGCGAGCTCGGATACAACGAGTTCCTTGCTGCCACGCTGGGCGGCTCGCAGAAGCTCCAAAACCTCGACGAGGAGACGGTTCGCAACGTCTTCCAGATGATCGACCGCGACTCGGACGGCATCGTGACGCGCGATGACCTGATGCAGTGCCTCGGCGCCAACACGACCGAGGAGGAGCTCGACGTCATGTTTGCGCAGCTAGGGAAGAAGGCGGACGGTAAGCTCTTCTTCATGGATCTCTACCGCCTGATGAGTGGCAAGGACGGCACCAAGCACGCGGGCATCACACTCAAGCGCTCAGTGACGCTCTCGCCCCAGCCGGAAGGCGAAGTGAAGAGCCGAGGGCCGTCCTTTTCGCAGGTGGGCCGCTCGAGCACCATGAGCAACGTGGTGCTCCACACAGAGGCGTCGGCGCACAATGCGGAGGACCTGAGCCAGGCGGCCCGAGCGGGCATCGCCGTCATGCGGACTCGCTCTTCCCAGGACAACATCCTGTCCAGTGCCTCAGCTCAGGACCCGGCCGATGGTGCGACATCGGGATCGGCAGCCGCAGCAGCTGTGCCCGCTTGCAAAGGTAGGATGAGCCCCGCAAGGATATGAAAGAGGATCAAGTCAAGGTTCTTTAGTTTACCGTAGATGGATTGCGAAACCGTCGCCCTTCTTTCACACACCCACTTCGTTAATTCCTCGGCGCATCTGCAGCGTTGGAGATTCTTAATTTGCTGCATTTAGGTACCTTAATTTGCTGCGATGCTTGCACTGTCCTCTGTCTCCCTCTCGTTCGCGCCGGCGATGCACGTCGCCGCCGCCGCGACGCGTGCCGCCGCCGCCCCCCAGATGGGCTACTCGTGGTCGACTCCGGGTGTGGGCGCGATCTGGGACCCGCTGGGCCTCGCGAAGACGCCCGCAAAGTTTGAGCGCCTGCGCTACGTTGAGGTCAAGCACGGCCGCATCGCGATGCTCGCGGTGCTCGGCCACTTGACGGCGGGCAGCGGCGCTCGCTTCCCGGGTGAGCTCGCGAACAGCGTGAAGTTCACTAGCATCGAGGGCACCGGATTCGCGGCCCTCTCGAAGCTCTCGCCGGCCGACATTGGCTTGATCGTGTTCGCCGTCGGCTTCCTCGAGCTGCGCGTGATGAAGGAGACCGTCAAGGGCGAGTTCCCGGGCGACCTCCGCAATGGCCTCTTCAAGGAGGGGTGGGACGCCTACAGCGAGATGGACAAGGACCGCAAGATTAACATCGAGCTGAACAACGGCCGCGCAGCGATGATGGGCATCACGGGAATGATGATGCATGAGATGCTCGGCGTCTCGCCCTATTTCCCGCAGACGCCGGGCCCGTGGTAAATCTACACTCGCGCAGGCCACCTCCGCTGCCGCGACTCATGCATGTGGGCGCATACTGACGCTCGCAGCGCTGTGTATTGCAACATATCTCCCGCAGTCCTGCTCTGATCTAGTCCAAATCTGTATGGAGGACCTCATTTGTTGTGTAGGTCCCTAAGATCGTTCAACATTTCCACGCATAGTTTTCGTGTGCGCGTCACATACATGTACAATACATGCAGCGTCAATTGTGCAGCGTAGCAGGACGTTATTGTAGGACTTCGGAGGATGCGGGGCGCGGTTGATAGCCACGCACGGAAAGGCTGATCACGGGTCACCGACCCTGATCAGGGTATGCACCGATTTCCCGCTCTAGGTTGACTTTCGCGTTGTATCGGCATTTTGACGCAATGGAGTCCTCGAGGTGCAGGAACCTAAAAGAAGGTGATGCGGAAGGCAATGTCGGTGCCGTCTGCCGCTCTGGCCTCTGCGGATGAAAACATAGCTGTGCTTCCCTCGCTCGAGCGTGATCATGTCCAAAAGGTGTATGATGCCGTCGCAACTGAGTGGCACGGCACCCGGTACAAGGCGTGGCCAAAAGTTGTTGAATTCATTGAGGGTCTACCAACACACTCCCTCATCGCGGACTTGGGTTGTGGCAACGGTAAGCTCGCCCCTGCGTGCAAGAGTGCAGGCCACCAAGCGATTGGGTGCGACTTTAGCATCGAGCTGGTCCGAATAGCTGCGCTGCAATTGGGCCTGCAAGCGCAGGCAGCGGACGTCATGGCGTTGCCGTACCGGTCCGAAATCTTCGATGCTGCTGTGTCGATTGCCGTCCTGCACCATGTGTCCACGCAGGAGCGCCGAAAATTACTTGTCACGGAAACCTTGCGAGTATTGCGGCCCGGTGGCCTTGCACTCTTCTATGCTTGGGCGGCCGACCAATCCGATGGCCGCTCAGGCCACGACTTTGCAGCGGGTGCAGATGTCTTCGTGCCCTTCCACAGCCGTCTCAAGGTGCCACCCGCATCTTCCAAATCAGAACCAGCCGCCCGCACCCTAAACGCATCGACTGCGGCAGCCACGACCTCGTGCGCCACCGCTGCATCGGCAGCGGCGCCGAAGGCTACCCCACCTCCACCACTACCTCTACCGCCAGCGAGTGCGACCGGCTCGGTCGCATGCTCCGGACGCGCCACTGAGGATCGTGCCGCGTCCACAGACTACATAGAGCAGGAGCGTGTCGCTTTGGAGGCGTACGGCGGCGTCTTCGACGCGGTCAAGCGTGCCGTCGTCTTCCAACGCTATTGCCACGTCTACCAGCAAGACGAGCTGCGCGAGCTCATGAATTCAGTGGGTGGTATACGCATAGTCAGCGAGTACTATGATACGGGCAACCACTGCATCCTAGTGGAGAAGAATGGGCGCGCATTGGACCTGGCGAGTTTGTCCATTTAGGCACCCATGCCCTCATTAAAATGCACTCACCGTGAATGCACCCTCATCGCCGCTTGCTAAATAACACGGTCGCGGCGAATAGGCCTGATGGGGTGTTTATTATGTCATTTAGAGGTGGAACAGATATGATGTTACGTAGAACGCCGCACTTTGACTTTGCACCGCCCCATCGCGACCTGCAGTCGCGATGGGGTCTCGAGCCTCGCGTCGCGGGCATCGTGCCGACACCGCACCCGTCTATCTTGCATCTACGACGAAGCCAACTTGGGCGTCACCTTGGGCGCTGGCTCCGGCGCTGGCGCTGGCCCTGTCTCCACCTCCGGCTGCGGCGCGTGCGCAGGAGCGAGCTCCGACGCTGGCTTCGAGGCGCGTGGAAACGAGAGGCTCGCTTGGATCGCCGCGCCGGCAGCAGTTGCCGTCCTCGCCACTGATTCTGCCCAGTTTTCCTCCGGCGCTGGCGTACGCTCCATGGGCGGTGTTGGCTGCGGTGTTGGATGTGGCGGCTCCGTCTCCACGGGAGCAGGGTCATCCCCTGGCGCACCGGCCTCCGTCGCGCCCTCTTCAGCCGCCGCCGCATTTTTCGCCGCCGGCTCGTCGCCAGGCAGCCAGCGCGCGAGGTCAGGCGCCTCAGCGAGCGGTACGAACTCATCGGCGCCTTCGAGGCAAACCGGCGTGTCGGCGGGTAGCGCTCCGTGTGCGATCCACACGGCCAATGTGGCTGTTGGGAACGGCCCCTGTACCTGATAAAGGGGTCAATCAGAGGTCATCAGACGTCAGAATAGGCCAAACGTGGCGGTTGGGAAAGGCCCCTGTACCTGGCCGCTCGGGTCGCCGTAGAAGTATGAGCAGGCCGCTGCGGCCGGCGCCGCATCCTTTTCCGCGTCTCCTGCCGTTGCTTTCTCCGGCACCTCCGTGGCCTTCACTGCTCCGGTCCGTGTTGGCTGCGGCGGCTCCGTATCCAAGGGGGAGAGATCCAAGGGGGAGAGAGAAGTGATCGTCTTGACCGTGTTCGATGGCAAGTCGGCTATCGTCTTGACAGTGTTCTCGCCGATCTTGACAGTATTCTCGCCAAGGTCCTTGAAAAAGTCACCGGTGTTCCTCCCCGCGGCGTTCAGCCCGTCTCCCGCAATTCTGAAAAAGTCGTTCATCTGCATTTGGATGGGCCTGCCTTCAGGCTCGGTGGGGGCAGGGGCGGGGGCGGGTACCAAACTGTCCACTTCGCTGCGAGCCAGTTTGGCCGTTGGCGTAGGCAGCTTGACGCGCCGAAAGGGAGGAACCCAAGCCTTGCTCACCGCCGGGTGCTGGAGCCGCTGCGTGGCCATAGTCCGTTGATACTGCAGCTCGAGATCCTGCTGGCTGTCGTGCTGGAAATGGATCGTCACCGGGCGCGGCGCGTTGATGATGAGATCAAGCACCTCGTCGCGCGAGGCACCCTTCGTCGAGCGGCCATCGATGGCGATCACGCGGTCGCCGATGAATACCTTGCCGCTCCTCTCCGCGGGCAGCAGCTTGCCTTCTTCTATCGAGGAGAAAGCACTCACTTCAATGCCTGTGCCGTCCGGTGTTAGATTCAGCTGCATCCCAAGCACTGACTCAGTGAAGGTCACAGAGAACGCGTTGCCATCGGCCACCTGTTGGACAAACGGCTCTGCATCATAGTCCGTTGAGACGGCCTCGTGGTCGAGTGTGCCCTCGCCGACTCCGTCGTCAACCCCGTCGACAACTCCCGTGGGCGCTCCCTCAGGCGCGGCGGGAGATTGCGTCTCGCCCGACATGGAGCCCTTGGCATGGCCCTTACCATGACGGTCGATTCCACAGAGCAGCCACGCGAAAGGGAACGCACACTCCCGCATTTGCTTCTCGCGGGCGGTGGCGTCGGCCGTCGCGCTCGGCATCCCGCCCGGAAGTGGCGTTGGCACCACCTCAACCAGCGTCCTGCCTACTCGGATCTTGCCCAAGTGCCGCAGCGGCCGGTCGGGCACCCAGCGCACCTCGAGCTGCAACTCGCACCGGCCCTGCGCGGCGGCCGCACCCATCGCGACCGCACCGTCCTTGGCCGCCTCGCCGTTCTTGGGCGCCTCCTTGATGGGCACGCTGATCATCTCCGCACGCTCTCCGAAGAAGACGATGGTCACCGAGTCGACCTCGCCCGAGCCGACGATGGGCTCATCCTTGCCAAAGTCGCTGCCACTATCATCCTTCTCACAGATGTCTACCTTGAACTTATCGGCCGCGAGCTCGTGCAGCTCGCCCGTCCACGTGAAGGCCTGCCCTCTGAAGTTGAAACTCAGCAGGTGATCCTCTGATCTGGCCTCGTCGTTCACCGGCTGACCCACCTCCGATGAGACCTCCTTGCCAGCGAAGATGAGCTTCACGATGGCGCCCACACTCTTCTTCTTGGACAACTTCTTAGATGTCCCTCGTTGGAACAGCCTGTCGGGGACGTTGATCGCGCGCATCACCGAAACCGTGAGAACGCCCCGCTCCACCTTGAGCCCCCAAACCTCTTCGACAGCCTCACTGGCTGACGTCGGCGACGTCAAGGTCGGCGACGACAAGGTGCCACGCGTCGGAGAGACGAGGCGGCCGCGCCGTGACGAACCCGTGAGGAACCGTGAGGAACCCGCTTGTGCCGGTGCAGCAGCGCTTGAAGTAGGGTTTCTACCGCCGGCCGCGGACAAAGCCAATAATTGTGCTTGCTTGTTGGCGGCTGCCTGCTGCTTCCTCATCTCTCGCGCCCGTGTGCTCGCCGCAGCAGTGCTCTCCGAGTACCTCCGCAGCAGCAGAGTGGTCATCTTGTCCCGCGCATGAAAGCGCAGGTCCGTGGCTCCGTGGAGCTGCCGCAGCATGCTTTGGTATTCTGAGATGGCTTCCTTGAGGTACACGTCACCCGGCGTGCAGATGCACTCCTCGACGGCCTGCAGGCGAGTGGACCACAACGAGGGCTCAACGTCAGCAACGCACAGCGAGGGCTAACGTGAGCAGCGAGCGGGGCGTGAGAGGCTATCGGGCGCTATTGGGGCGCACGCTGCCAAGCTCTGGCCACGCGCCTGCTCCATCTGCGCCCTTGTCAGACCCAGGATGTGCGCAAACTTGGGCGCATTGGCCACCACTCGCTCGATGCCTTGGCACACGGACACCACGTGAGGCTTGAACTGGTCGAAGCGCAGCTCGATCGCCAGCTGCGCCTTCGCAATTTCGTCGGCGGCTGCGCCGGCCTCCTCGAGGCCACGGCCCACCAGTCTAGCCGCGAATGGCTTGGGAAAGACGGTGTCAGCCGCGCTGATCCGCTCGCGCTCGAAGGCAAACCTGGCGGCTTTCATCGCCTCTTCCCGCTCCGTGTCCGAAAGCCCGCCGTCAATTGCCGCGAGGCTGGCTTGCATGGCCTTCTCGAATGCCGCGAGCGACATCTCCGGCGATCTTGTGTCGCGGTACCGCTCGACTGCCACAGCCTTCGCCTTTGCGGTGGAGCTCGCGGGCACCTTCATGAGCGCGAGCACCTCGTCCACGACTTGCAGCACGTCCTCCCTGTGGAGCGAATCAGGCGCGCAGTGCGTGTGGGCGCTTGGGCACGGAACCCTGATGGTCAATTTGATGAGCGTGCGAGCGCATACAAGCTAAGTGTGCCACCTTTCTGTGAACGCGTCTTGCTCGCCTCATCGAGCAGCGCGAGCACTGGCTTGGCCTTCTCAGCTTCAACGGGCTTTCCGAGCGTTGCCTGCCCTAGCTTTAGGCACATGTTAGCGGCCTGCGCCGGGCATCACGGATGGACCGCAGTCAGCATCGCACCGAAGATTACAGCAGCGTGAACGCACCGATATGCGGGCCTCAAAGCGCTCGGTCTTCTGGTAGCACTCTTTGAAGAGGAATAGCGCCGTGACGGCGTCGCCTCGCACGTTGGCCTCATGTGCCTTCTGCATCAGAGCTTTCTCGTCCTCGCTTGGAGGCCTCTCCGAGAACAAATGGTTGTCTGTGGCGAACATCAAAGAAGTGTCGTGGGCGCACGCTGGCAAAGAGAGCGCTTGCGGCGATCCCAGCAAACTTCTCAAACGCAAAAAGTAAAAGAGCCTGGCATGCATGTTGACTCGACGGTTGGGCTGAGAATGAGAGTTTGAAGGCGCAGTGCTCCTGTCGTCGAGAGCATGCGCGGACCGTTGGACCCTATTTTAGGAAAGCATTCGTCGCGGGCAATTGGTGACTCCCTGCTTTTGCGCTGGCCTTGCAGCTCGTCGGCGATGACGACGCTCGCGACCAGTATCATAACCAGCAGCGCCGTCGTTGTAGGGGACAAACTGGGTGCATTCGCACGTCTTGCAATCGGTGACTCGGACGGCCCTACCGTCGGCATGCCCAAGAAGCTCCGGCCCAACGTTGCACCCGGGGACGAGCTCTTTGATGTCGCGGAGGAGTTTGAGGATGGCAAGGGTGTGCGATCCGTCGAACGCACGCGCGCCTGGCACCCTGTGCGCGCATCGCAACGACGCACTTCTCATGCGTGCCTCGAACTCGCATTCGTCATGTTCACATGTGGCAGCTGTGCACGAGGTCTTTGAGAGTCAGCGTCTCCATCGTGGCAAGTGGATGCGTACCCGGCACCCAGAGGCTTTCTCGGCTGAGGATCCGGCGCACTGGACCAACCGCATCGGCGAGCCGACCGGCGACGCTGATGCAGACTGCCTCACGCCCGATGAGTGGGCATCGTCTTCGCAGGCGGCGCCCGAGGGCTGGGAGTGGGTGGACCAACGCTGGATGGTCGATGCCTTCCATAACGAGAAGATCAGTTCGCGGCAGGGCTGGCTCTATGCACCCAATTTTGAAGTGCTGCGGCGCAACTTGATCGACGGAACGAGCATCGGGGAGCTGGAATACAGCGCGCAGGTCAAGAGTGCAGCCGAGAGTGGGCCGCGCACACTGGGCACGCCACTGCCGGTGCGCTGGCGGCGCTGGGTTCGCCGGCGCAAGCGCTCGGACGGCGCGGACGAGGCGCTTGAGGAAGCTCAGAAGGAGGCGGGCACGTTTGACATCGCCGCGGCCGCGGCGCGCCGGATACAGCGCCGACCCAGCTCGAAGGAAAGGGCCGTGCCCAAGCGCGAGTTCAAGCCTGGCAACTGGGGTCAGCAGACGGGACGCAAGGACCCGAGCAAGGGTGGCCGCGCTGACCGGGCGGCGGGCGGTCTTGCTCAAGAGGTTGAAGAGACGGACATTGTTTGCGAGGGGTGGCTGCGTCAGCTCAACAAGCGCCAGTTGGGCGCCAAGCACGAGCCAGCGAGCCGCTGGAAGCAGGTGTATGCGATCCTCATAAGAGGCACCTCGTTTGGCGTGGGGACGCTTGTCATCACAGAGTCATTCGAGGCGTGCCCGTACAAGGTGCTCTCGCACGTCGAGGGCGGGTCGCCGCAGTGCAACAAGGGTATCTCGGGCTTGCACGCGAACGCGAGTCCTTTCATCCCTGATGCCGTGTGCAGGGCAATGTCGCCAAAGAAGCGGTTGAGTTGCTTTGGCATCGGCTCCAAGCACGGCCGAAGGGAGCACACGATGGTGTGTGCGCTCTCTGCGGGGGATGCGCAGCGCTGGATCCTCGCACTCAACTCGCTCGAGGGCGAAGAGAGCCAGCCGGGGGCCCTTGTAGTCAAGATCATCGGCGCGACCACCGAGCACATGTTCAACGACGACGATCTGCCGTCGTCCTCGTTGAATTTGGACTTGCAATCTGGTAACATGTTTGCGGACATGATGGCCCTTCATCGCAACGGCTCGAGCGAGCCCATCTACGCGTCGGTGCGCCTGGGCTTGGGCGACCGCGTCGAGTCGAAGCGATCCAAGGCAGAGCTCCCCGTGCGCCCGGAGGAGGAGACTTCCGAGACGCGCGAGCTCGCAAGCGCCTTGCAGGTCGGCAACGATCCAGAGCGGCCTGGGCGGCGCTTACCCGTGTATGTATGGAAGGACGCCAAGTTCCTCTTCCACAACGTCTTCGACGACAAGGCCCGCGTGACGGTCGTGGTCGCAACTCAGGGGCCGTTCTTGGGCGGCCTTGGCGAGCATGCACTCGGGCAGTTGGACTTCACGCTGCACGACCTGACAGAGGCCGAGGCATGGACCCCTAACCCGCCACCGCAGTACGGGCCGCGCAAGGCGGAGCCGACGCACGCTCTCGCATTCCCGACGGACTCGACGCTCCCGATCAAGATCGTGACCAAGGGCGCCATGTGTGGCGCCATCAAGCTCGAGGTCTCATGGGTTCCCGGGACCGAGGGCAGGAGTGCTGGTAAGCCCGAGGACGATGAGATGGATGACAAGACGGACAGGGCGTTGCGCAAGTACCTCGCGCACGCATACAAGGAGCGCACGAAGGACAATGAGCATGGCGAGAAGACGCCCGATGGGCTGCGTATCTACACCCCGGAGGAGCTTCTCCCGATCAAGCTCCCATCGAAGCAGGAGGAGTCGACGCTCGCCTTTCCGGCCACGACGCCCGTGAGTGCGCTAGTCAAGGGTGCATCGCTCCTCAAGAGCACGGTCAAGTACGCGACTGGCTACAAGAGAGACCATCGACTCAGGCTCGCAGGGGGCAGCGCGGCAGCGGCGCAGGGGTCTGCGTCCAAGGCTGATCTCGAGGGAGGGTTGCTGGGTGAGGAGGCGCCGCTGCTCGACGACGAGGGCGGCGACGAGGCGAAGGACGATGAGGAGGGGGGCTTTGCGTCTCTTTCTGGAGTCAGCTCTTCGGTGAAGACGCTCATGCGACAGGTACAGCTCGAGGAGGCGAAGACGGGCGAGTACCAGCTTCGCGTGCACGTGCTCGAGGCGCGTGGCCTCGTCGCCAAGGATCTGACTGGCACGAGCGACCCTTATGTCAAGATCAAGGCGTTCGGACAGGAGCGGTACTCGCAGGTCAGGTACAAGTCGGTCGCGCCCGTGTGGGACGAGAACCTCTTCATCATCGAGAAGGACGTGTCCCACTCGCGCCTCGACCGCGAGCAGATCGAGATCTCGGTCTGGGATTGGAATCTCATGGGCGAGGATCTGATCGGCTCCTACTTTGTGGATGCGAGCTGGCTCTACTTTAACAATGCGGAGCACCGGATCTTCCGCAAGTGGCTCGTGCTCACCGCGCCTGCCGAGAGCCGCGAGGGGGGGCTTTTTTTGGCCGACTCGAAGGAAGGTGCGCAGGGCTACCTGCAGGTGACGATCCAGCTCATCGGACCCGGGGACGAGCTCATCGGCTCGAGCCCTGAGGAGGAGAAAGCGGCCATCGAGCAGGAGATCAGGACTGCCGAGGAAGCCGCCAAGAATCGCAAACAGCCTGAGACGAAGCGCAAAGGAGTGAGGATCCTGCCAGCAGCCGCAGCCGCGGCTGCCACTGCGGCCGGCTCGAGCATCATCATGACCAACAAGAAGAAGAGGGCAGACGGACAGATGACGGCCATGCTGCGCTCGCCGTCGGATCAAATCAAGACCACCCGCGTGTATCTACGCGTCGGCGTGCATCGCGCCACCGGCCTGCCTGATCTCGACACCCCCCTGTTCCCCTCGAGCGAGCACCTCAAGGGCGGTCGCATCGACGCGTACGCCAAGATCGAGTTCGCGGGCAACGTGGCCAAGACAGAAACGATCCAGTCCAATCAGCCCGTGTGGAATTCCGAGTATTGGATGCCGGTGCTCTGGCCGTGCTCGGGACAGCAGCTGCGCGTGAGCATCTTGGATGCGGACACGTTCAAGGAGGACGACATGGTCGGCGAGCCCATCATTATCGACTTCGACGACATCATGTATGGCCACGTCGCCGAGCTTGCTTGGTACAATCTGTACGGCGTCGGCTCTAAGGCGGCACGCATCAGCTCAAGCTGGTTCGGCGCGGGGCGCGAGCGCAGGGAGATCCATCGGTACCAGCGCGAGTACACGTCCGAATGGCAGGGCAAGGTGCTGCTCGAGCTCCACGTGCTCGATCCAAATCTGCAGGGCTCCCACACCCCCACCAAGCGCGGCGGGCTGCTAGACCTCGCCGATGTAGGCAAGCGGCGGCCGGAGCTGCCCGAAAAGGTGCTCACTCGCGCCATCCCCAAGCTCACGGCGGAGCAGGAGAGCATCATGCGACTCACGCAGTATGAGCTGCGCGCGCTCGTGCTCGAGGGATGCAACCTGGGCGCCAACCCAGACAATGTGATCATCGAGATCGCCATCGAGGACCACACATACGTCTCCAAGGCGCCCATCGTGCGTGCAAACATCGCCACCTGGCGCGTCGACGACGACAACGTAGCCAACGACCCGTTCGCGATTGCGGATGACCTGCACAACGACCTGCAGATGCCGACGCTCGCGGCGCGCGGAGAGCTCAGAAAGGTCAACTCGGCGCGCCTGCTTGAGCTACCCGAGGTGACAAAGAAGAGTCGCGAGTCCCTTCCCACCGTCTTCGTCTACCTCACGCGGCAGTCGACGGCCGAGCGCACGCACTTTGCAAGGTTCCGTTTCGAAGAGCTTGTCGCGCGCGGGCTCGGCTTCGCACCGCTCTGGGTCAGGATGCGATCGACATCACCGATGCCCATTCGTCCAGGCGAGCCGCCGCCCGCAGTGCTCATCTCCATGGGCCTCGGCTGCGAACCCGCCATCTCGAACAAGAATGCCTTCCCGTGGCCGCCCGTACCGCTGCCGATGCGAACCACGCTGGAGGCCTACGAGCTCCGCGTGCATCTGTACCAGGCTCGCGGCCTGCCTGCACGCTCGGACGATGGCTTGCTCGATCCATACGTGGTCGTCTCGCTCGCCGGTACCAAGGCCAAGAACCGCAAAGGTTACGAGCGCTCGACGATCGTGACGAGCACCAAGGACCCACTCTGGTTCGAGACGTTGACGCTGCAGGCGTGGTTGCCGCCGCTCGAGCTCGCTCCGCAGATCGTGATCGAGGTGTGGGACCAGCAGAACATCTCGGTCGCCGAGATTGAGCCTACGAAGCAGCGTGACGCCTCCTTCGTCGGGTGCTGCATCCTCTCGCTGCGCGCCGTTCCGATCAGCGTGCGGAGTGAGGACGAGAAGCCGCGCTCGCCCAAGGAGAAGATGGGCCAGGCACAGTGGATGGAGCTGCTCGAGAGCGACACGCATGCATCGGGCGGCCAAGTCCTCATCTCGATGGAGCTCCTACCGCTCGATCCATTCACGAAGCAGGAGCAGACGAAGACAGACGACTCGGCGCGCCACAACCTGCTCAGCATCGTGCGCGCACCCTTTAGTGGCAAGAAGCCATCGCCGCTCGTGGAGCCCAACGAGGCCTCCAAGCTGCCCTTCATTCCCACCAAGCTGCACCCTCGGCTGTGGAACCCACCGATCCAGACGGCGCTGTTGCTGCCCGACCGTGGCGCCACGCCGCTCGCAAGGGCCCCCGCGCTCAAGCCCTCCAAGGAGCCGCTCCCTGAGGAGCTTGACAAGCTCGGCATCCAGCCGGCGGGCCAGCCGGCACGTCTGCACCTCGTTGTGATGGGGCTGCGCGGCCTGAAGCTGCCCGAGTCCGTCGGCCATCTTGCACTAGCCGTCCTCCGCAGCACAGTCTCGCGCGGCGTGCCACGGCTCGAGGCGACGACAGCGAACCCGTACGTCGAGATCGACGTGGGCGTCTTCCAGCGTGCCGTCGACAAGGCCGTTACACGCACTCCGCCCTCTATCGAGCCGTCAGCCCGCAGCCCGAATTACTTCACACACCTGATGCTCGGCGTGGCGCTTGCGGACGACGACATGTTTGCGCCCACGGTGAACGTCAAGGTGTACGACAAGGTCTTCGGCGGCCTTGCAAAGCCGTTGATAGGCTCGTGCTCTTTCTCGCTCAAGGGGCGTCTCGAGGCAGCCTCGCAAGACCTGAAGACGGCGGAGGAGCTCCAACACGAGATTGCGGGTGCCAAGGTCATTCAGCGCTTCTTCCGCGGCCTCGCTACGCGCCAAAGGCTACGTGCCACGCAAAAGACCCCTTCGCCGTCACGAGCATTCGTAGACGCCCAGGCTGGCGCAGCTTCGTACTGGCGCGAGAGACGCGATGTGAGCGTCGCACCAGCCCCGACGGCCGATGAGCCCATCGAGGTCGAGGACTTGCTGGCCGGCTCCGAGAATGTGTTCAACGTGCACGCGCTGTGGCGCGCTCCGATCCGCCTGACGCCCGAGGGCCAGATTCAAGATCACGTGCTCGCCGAGCTGCTCAGGGAGCTGGGCGCCTCAGTGCCTGTGGACCTTGCTGGTCGCGTCGCCTATGCGGCTTCCAAGCGGTTCAAGCACCACAAGAAGATGCTGCTCTGCGAGGCTGTGACGGACGTGCTGGAGGAGTTGATGACTGCGTCAGGCCAGACTGAGCGAGAGCTCGCGGCGAATCGCCGCAAGTCGTTGCAGCGAGTAGCAAAGGCCGCTATAGACGCGCCCACCGCCACGGGCGGAGCCGCGGGCAGAGTTCCTGTCAGTGGCGCGCCTAAGCCCGACCCAGATCTCGTCAAGGCCAAGATCCCGCCGCTGCTCGTGAGCCAACTCTTCCATTACTCGTATGCCATCGACGGCGTCCTGGTGACGAAAGGCGAGCGCGCCGATCTCGCCGATCTCGGGAGGTGCGATCTCGGGCTCAAGTGGAAGGAGGTGGTGGTCCAGGAGGGTGGCATATCGCTTGTTGCAAAGGCAGTTGGCGTTGAGACTATCACGAGCGAGCGCCTTCGCGAGCTCGAGGGCCTTGAGATCACGAACCTGAGGCTCGTCAAGGCTCTCAAAGAAAAGATCGAGGCTAAGGAGAGGCAGCTCGAGTTCACCAAGGATGAGCTGGAGCGCTTGCGTCTCGTCGATCTGCGCCCGGCGAGCTTTGTGCGCGTGCCGAGCGGCCTGGCACCGGGAGCTGAGACGCAGGAGGAGCGCATCTTCTTCCCCGACGACGTCACCGACCCCTCGAACATCTTCGAGCCCAGAGGCTGGCCCCCGATGCTCTTACCTGCCACCCTGCCCGCCTTGTTACGAGCTCGCTTCGATAGCAGCAGAAGGTCGGATGCGTTTACGCGCTCGCTGTGCCGGTTCCTCGCTCTCGTGCTGGCCAAGGTGCTTGTGGAGCGCATCGCGCGCCTCAGAGTCGAAATTGTCGAGACGTGGGAGAACGAGCGCAAGACGCCCGGGCGCGGTTGGTCGGCAGAGAATCTACTGCCGTGCGATCCGCCCCGGTGGTCCGAGGTCGGCTCTGCTCTGTCGCATCCTGACCGACGCCAGTTCGTGCCACCCGCGCAGTGGGTCGCCACGCCCAAGCGATTCTTCGAGCGCGAGCCTGGATGGACGTGGGTCGACAGCGAGTGGGCAAGGGAGGAGTGGCGGTACGCTGTGGCCTTTGAGGAGGGCGGCAAGATCGCGCTCTTCGACCAAGGGCACTTCGACGTGATTCGTCGGCGCCGCTGGTACCGAACTCGCCGGGAGAAGATAGCTTCGGACATCACCTTGAGCTCGTCGAGCTCTACCGTAGGCAAGCAGCAAGCAGCGGCAACAGCAGCAGCAGCGACAGCAGCAGCACAAGCGGCAGCAGTCACGGCGGCGGCAGCAGTAGCAGCAGCCCCGATCGCATCGGTGGCAGCAGCATCGGACCCGATGGCGGCAGTGGTAGCGGTAGCAGCCGGAGCCACGACTGCTGCGACGGCAGCAGCACCTCGTTTGCGTGACAAGTACGGTCGGCTTCGCCCTGTCGCGCCGGCAGGCCTCACTGCAGGAGCCTTCGAGCAGGTCACGGCTGAGACCGCTCCTGCATCCGCTCCCGCTTCCGAGGCTGCTGCACCCGCCGCCGCTGTGACTGGGAGCAGTGCGACGACGCCAGAGGGCGACGAGAATGAGGACGACGGCGCGATGCTCGCGTGCGGCCTTGTGTGGAAAGACGTGGGGATCGCCAAGCCAGACGTGCCGCCCTCCTTTGAGCTCAACAGCTTGTCGGAGCTCGCGTCGCGCCTCTCGCAGAAACAGGCGGCGGCCCGTTTGGACAATGTCACGCTGCGCCCCACGTTCACTCAGGAGGAATGGGACAAGCTCCTCAGCGAGGATGAGTATCTCGACAGTCCCCTGGTGCTCGACATGCGCCACTTCATCAAGAGCGCGGACAGCGACAACTACTTCCGGCCCGCGATCACCATCGCGTGGGACACCGCACGCAAGAAGGCGTGCACGACTGCATTGGAGATTCTACGCGACGTCTGCCTGCTTGGACCTAGCGCTGAGTTGCTAGGGCTCAGGTGGATTGACACTGGCTCCAGTCTTCAATCCAAAGAAAAAGGGAAGGAGATCTTTAACAAGGGGCTCAAAGAGGAGCTCACGCACCATGCCCGTGCAAACAGGACTGCGATCGTCTTCGAGCGCGCAGAGTTGGATGGCTTCAACCTAGACCTGGAGAGCTTGGAACGCATCGACTACATCAACCTCGGCGACGAGAGCGAGCCGCACTTCTGGCAGCCGCGGCGGCGGCGGCGGAAAGCGCCCCCGACCCTGGAGCAGGTACTCTTGGAGACTGCCAAGGACTCTCAGAGATATTCAGCTGCGGAACGTACCGCGAACACGGCGAAGATTTGGCAGGCGATGAGCTTGTGCAAAGCGAAGCATGTCTTCGCAAGGTGGGCGCGCGTCGTCGCGGAGATGAAGGCACCCACGGCTATCGAGTTGCTCAGGCAATTGGCCACAGTGCGACGGGAGAAGAAGAGGCGCTATGAGCGCCTCAAGAAGATTGAGGGCTCGATCAAGCCAGATCGTTCAAGGCGGCTCGAGGTAGCACAGGCGTCGATTGTGGAAATAGACGAGGAGGTGAGACAGATCGAACGCCTGCTCGCGCTCCGTCGTGCGATCCACTGGTGGCGCCAGCGCACCGAAAGGGCGGACGAGTCCAAACATCATCGT